>JACDZJ010000053.1_pt1 | contig 55568 bp, 42 predicted proteins | sample 7365721 | NCBI WGS metagenome assembly JACDZJ01 (sample SAMN15143480, study PRJNA637477) | pond metagenome | biome: freshwater wetland ecosystem [ENVO:00000243]; feature: pond [ENVO:00000033]; material: pond water [ENVO:00002228]; isolation source: pond water containing pink berries ... | reverse complement strand
GAATCGCGTCATTGTGCCCCACCCGTCGCCCGCAAGCGGGCTCCTACGGGTTGGACTGCGGCTCGCGCTTGTCCACCCTACGGCCGGAACACCGATCAAGGATGGGTTGCCGCTTATTGAGTCTTCGTGCCTATCCCAACCGCAGCGCCTTCTTGTAGAACCGCGGCACCTCATCCGGATCGGCGGTCATCAGGATGTTGTCCAGCAATGACGTCGGCATCCGCCCCGCGCGTGCCATGCGCGTGAACTGGTCTTTGAGTCCCTGCCAGTAGAAATCCCCGCCCGAACTGTCCAGGAAGACGATGGGACTGGACTCGATGACCCCGAGCTTCATGTCGGTGAGGGTGAGTCCGATTTCTTCCAGGGTGCCGACACCGCCGATCAGAAACAGGTGGAAGCTCGCGATCTCGAACCAGCGTTGTCGCGACTGGCGGCTGCGTGCCTGAAAGGTCTGGTAGAAATCGGCACTCTTGTTGGTCTCCTGATCCATGGTCTCGATGAAGCTGGAGCCGACCATCAGGCCGAGTCGGTGGGCGGTGGCGGTGACCTGCTGCATGGACCCGGGTCCGCCGCCGGTGAGAATGCCGATGTCGCTGCCGAAGAGTCCTCGCAGGTTGGTGATCAGCCGCTCGGTGCAGGCGATCTCGGGTTCACTCAGCGGCTTGATCGAGCCATAGATGGCGAACACCAGGGTGGAGCGGAAACGGTCCACCATGTCCGGCGCGGTGAAGTAGCCGCGCAGGCCGCGGAAGACATGCCGCACCACATGGCCGCGTGCCTCGTTGCACCAGTAGACCTCGACGCCCAGACCCTCGTAGTCCGCCAGGCGGCCGTGGTCACGGTCGGACAGGAAGACCCCGTGCTCGAAGGAGGCGCGGCGGAAGACGATGCGCGCGATCTGCCGGCGCAGCGCGGCGGCGCAGATCTCGGTGTGTTCGATCAGGTTGGGGAAGTAGCCGAGCAGCAGGGTCGCTCCGGCACCGTCCGGCAGGTCGGCGAGCGGTCCGGTTCCGGCACAGTCGATCGGCTCATCGAGCACGGACGATGGGTCGGCGTCGCTCTGGGGATCCGGCTGCACCCGCGGGTTCCCCGGGTTATCCGACCGGCCGCAGAGCAACTCCGGCATGCCGCCCGCGAGCAGGGCGGCGGGGTCGGTGGTCGCGGCCATCAGGCGGTGGCAGCCCGGCACCAACAACGGCGAGCCCTCCAGCCGGTCGAAGACCTGCAAGAGTGATCGGTACTCCGGTTCCGCGGCAGCCGGCAGCGGCTTGGGCCCGCCATGCCAATAGTGGCGCTGCGGCTCCGAATGCACGGCCTCGTGCACGGTGGCGGCGACTGTAGGGTTGACGATGAGTTGATCGGAGCGGTTGATGAACTCCAGATAGATGTTGGTGCCGCGGGTGGAGACCGGGTCCAGCACCGTGGCCTGGAGGTGAAAGCCGAGTGAGTCGTCCAGGTTCTGGAGCACCACGTAATGCCGATGCAGGAACATGGAGCAGGCCGTCACCAGCCCGTCATTGGGCAGCAGCTCGATGTTGTCCACCATGGTGCGAACCTGGAGGCGGTTGAGCAGTTCCTTGCCGTCCGCGTGGTAGGCGACGGCGTTCACCTCTTGAAAGGTCAACGGCTTGCGGAAGCGGAAGACCTGCTGCTGCGGACGCAGGATGAGGTACCCGTGGGCGTCCAACGAGAAGCCGGTCGGCACCTGAATCTGATTGTCTTGAATCAGGCCGTGAATCTCGGTCGAGGAGAGCCGCGTATCGCGCGGGCAGTAGACCAGCCGCCCCACCCGCAGTCCGGCCGTGATCAGCCGTTCCAGATGCTCGGCCATGCCGTAGGCGCGGATGGCGGCGACGACGCTCAGCCGCAGGTCGCAGGAGCGTCCGTTGAAGACCGGCTCACCCAAGGGGGTGATGTTGATGCCGAGCCGCGCCAGGCGGCTGCGCGCCGCGAACACCAGTTCGGATTCGCGCCCGCGGACCAGCTCGCGGAAGCGGCGCGGCAGGGCGAAGCGTGCCTCCACCACCAGGGCCTCGCCGTCTGGTTCGCGGATCGCCGTGATCCAGCCATCGTCGGTCTCGGGAGTTGCATACATGCGGTGGGTCTCGGTCCGTTGGTTTGCCGAAGCGCGCAACGCCCTTGGTCACTTCCGGCCATCATCAAACCCCGCTTGCGGCGGCAATCAGACTCGGTCCGGGAATCCGGTCGGGCGGTCAACGCCAACTGAGCGGTCGCTCGATGCTAACATTACGGTGCTCCGACTGCACCGCATGGCATGGTCGCGGGCGGGGTCCGGTCGCGGTTTTGCATTTCCAATTCGATCTGGTGAACTTGCAGGTCATGAAGCACGCGCGCGTGGTCGGAGGGGTAGCGCGCCTCGCGGCGCAGCGCGTCGAGCAGGTCCGCCAGTGAGCCGTTCGAGAGTTGCATCGCAGCGTAAAGTTTTGTCAGCGTGGCCGCGGACCCGCAGCATCCGGGCCGCCAGTGACCGCGGGCAGATCAGGCAGTGCCGCGGTCTGGTCGCGGACATAGGCCGCGAACTCCGTCTTCGGAAGCGGCCGGCTGAACAGGTAACCCTGAGCAATCCGGCACCCCTCGCGCTTGAGGAAATCCGCCTGGGCCTGGGTTTCGACGCCCTCGGCGACCACCTTGATTCCCAGCGCCTGGCTGAGGGCGATGACCGCACGGGCGATGGCGCAACCCGCGGCGTCCTCCGGGAGCCCGGCCACGAATGACCGGTCGATCTTGAGCTCGCTCACCGCCAGTTGCTTGAGTGCGGCGAGCGACGAGTAGCCGGTGCCGAAGTCGTCGATTCCGACCTCGATCCCGAGCGTCTGGAGGCGCTGGATGTTGCCGGCCGCCGACTCCGGGTTGGCCATGATCCAGGTCTCGGTGATCTCCACCGCCAGGGCGCGGGGATCCAGCCCGACCTCGCGGATCATGCCCTCGATAGCCTCGGCCAGTCCCCGGTTCTGCAAGTCGCGGCTGGACAGGTTGACCCAGACCGCCGCGTCCGCCAGGAACCCCTGATCACGCCACTGCTTCATCTGGGCGGCGGCAGTGCGCACCACCCAGGCGCTGATCGGCACGATGAGCCCGGTGGATTCGGCGAGCGGGATGAACTGATCAGGCCCGACCAGGCCCCGCTCCGGATGCTGCCAGCGGATCAGGGCCTCCAGGCCGGCGATCCGGCCCGTCGCCAGTTCGATCTCGGGCTGATAGTGAAGCACGAACTCCCCGCGGGCCAGCGCCTGGCGCAGGTCGCTCTCCATGGCGACCTGGGCGAAGGCGCGCGCCGTCATGTCCTCGGTGTAGAAGCGCAAGGTGTCGCGGCCCTGGTCCTTGGCCCGGTACATGGCCGCGTCGGCGTTGCGGATCAGGGTGTCGACCGCGGTGCCGTCTTGGGGAAAGAGGCTGATGCCGATGCTGGCGGTCACATAGAGTGATCGCGCCGTCACCGTGAAGGGCTGGCGGAAGGCCTCGATGAGTTTGTGAGCGACCAGCCCGGCGTCGTTGTCCTGCTCCAAAGCGCCGATGATGATCGTGAATTCGTCCCCGCCCAGGCGGGCGACCGTATCGCCCTCGCGCACCAGGGCGCGCATACGCGCGGCGGCCTGCTGCAGGACCTGGTCCCCGGCGGGGTGACCCAGGCTGTCGTTGATCGACTTGAAGCCGTCCAGGTCAATGAAGAGCAGGGCGACGCCGCGGTGCTCGCGATGGGCCTGCAGGATCGCCTGGTGCAGGCGGTCGGTGAACAAGAGCCGGTTCGGCAGTCCGGTGAGCGGGTCGTGCTGGGCCAGGTGCTCCAGTTGCACTTCACGCTCCTGGAGCCGTTCGGTCAGCGCCAGGTGCGCGGTAATATCGCGCGCGGACTCGATCACGCCGATGACCGTGCCGGTGGCGTCGCGCAGGGGCGAGCCGATCAATTCGATCCAACGGGGCTGCCCGTCGGCCCCCCGATGGCGATGGATCACCGTCACTGCTGTCCCGCCGGCGAGGACCTGACGCACCGGACAGGGGTGATCCGCGCTGTCGCAGGGGCTGTCGCTGCCGTGGGTGGCGCGGTGGCAGGTCAGCCCGGCAGTGGTCGCGGCCGACGCACCCGCCGCCTGCCGCGCCGCCATGTTCATCAGCAGAATCCGGTAGTCGGTGCCGATGACCAGGATGGGGTCCGCCACCCCGTCGATGATCGACTGGAGGAAACGCTGCTGGGCCAGCACGGCGGCCTGTGCCTGGCGGATCTCGGTGATCTCAAAGAGAGCGCAGCGGCACTGCGCCGGCACCGCCCCCGGGGGGGGTCGGCGCTCGCGGCGGATGACCAGTCGCAGGTCGCGCCGCGGCCGCGGCGGGCGCCCCAAGCCGACCTCGATCGCCTCCTCCTCACCCGATTCCAGCACCCGCGCGAGGGCGCAGAGCAGGACGCGCCCGTCTCCCGGGGCGAGCCGCGCCGCCAGGAACAAGTGCGGGGTCTGTCCCCGGTGCACCCCCAACAACTCGGCAGCGGTGAGGTTCATCCGCGTGACCTGGCCCTGGCGGGTGAGGGTGGCATAGGCAACCGGGGCAAAGTCGTAGAGATCCGCATAGGTGTCGCGGGATTCCTCCAAGGCCTGCTGCGCCTCGCGCAGTTCACGGTTCTGCATCTCCAGCTCGATCTGGTGGACTTGCAGATCCTGGACCACGCGGCCATGATCGGCTCGATCCAGGGTCTCGCGGCGCAGGGCAGCGAGCAGGTCGCTCAGCGCGTGGTCGGAGAGGTCCCTGAAATCAGCCATGGGGGCTCCGGGGTCGGACGGCAGGGGGCGGATTGGCTCATGGTGAAACAACGGTCTTGATCCATCAAGCCGGCGACCTCGCGCTGTGCGCGGCGGCCGGTCCGCACGGCGGACCCGACAGATCGCGGCCTGACCGTAGGGTCCGCTGTGCGGACCGAGCTACTCCCTTATTCGATCGGCCCGAGTCCGGACGTGATCAGGCTTTCCCTACTACCGGATGTTCAAGAGCCAGTATATGCCGAAAACAACAGAGACGGCCGAATCGGCGCCACGCTCGGCGCCCCAGGCGGACCCTGAATCCCCGGCGTCCGATCACGCCGATGCGGTCAGCGCCGCGCCCGCGGTGGCCGAGAACTTCCCGGTGGTCGGTATCGGCGCCTCCGCCGGCGGTCTCGAGGCCTATCGGCTGCTGTTCGAGGATCTGCCGACGGATACCGGCATGGCCTTCGTCCTGGTCCAGCACCTCGACCCGCAGCACCCGAGCCTGCTGGCTGAACTGATCGGGCGCTCCACCCGCATGCCGGTGCTGGAGGCCACCGATGGACTGCCCGTGGCGCCGAATCACGTCTATACGATCCCACCCAACGTGACGCTGGGGATTCTGCACGGGCGCCTGCAGGTGTTGGAGCGGGTGATCGAGCGCGGACGTCACCTGCCGGTGGATGAATTCCTGCGCAGTCTGGCGCAGGACCGCGGCAGTCAGGCGATTGGAGTGGTGCTCTCCGGGACCGCATCGGACGGGACCGCGGGGCTCGCTGCCATCAAGGCGGCCGGCGGTGTGACCTTCGCGCAGGATCAGGCGAGCGCCGCCTACTGGGGCATGCCGGGGAGCGCGGTGGCCGCCGGCTGCGCCGACCTGGTGCTGCCGCCGCGGGAGATCGCGCGCGAGCTGGCGCGCATTGCCGCCCACCCCTTACTGCGCCAGCGCCAGCCGTCGGAGCCCGACCTCGGGGAGGCGGCCAGTCAGGCACTCGACAAGGTCTATCTGTTGCTGCGCGCGCGCACCGGCAATGACTTCGCGCTCTACAAGCAGTCCACGATCCGGCGGCGCATCCGTCGGCGGATGCTGCTCCACAAGCTGGAGCGACTGGGCGACTATGTGCGTTATCTCCAGAACACACCGGTGGAACTGGACGCGCTCTTTCACGATCTCCTGATCAATGTGACCGGCTTTTTTCGCGATCCGGAGACCTTCGAGGTGCTGCGTGCGCTGGCCCTGCCGCGGATCTTCGCCGCGCGCACGCGGCCGGGCGCGATCCCGGAGACCGGCGCGGCCCCGGCCGAGATCCTGTCTCAGGTGCGCATCTGGGTCCCCGGCTGCGCGACCGGGGAGGAGGCGTATTCGCTGGCCATGACCCTGATCGAGGGCTGTGACGAGCGGGAGTGCGACGCTGGGCTGGTCGGCACCATCCAGATCTTCGCCACCGACATTGATGAACAGGCGATCAGTGCGGCGCGTCGCGGCGTTTATCCGGAACGTATCCAGGCGGAGGTCTCCCCGGAGCGGCTGCGACGCTTCTTTGTGAAGGTCACCGGCGGTTGGCAGGTCAGCAAGGCCCTGCGTGATCGCTGTGTGTTTGCCGTGCAGAATGTGGTGAAAGACCCGCCGTTCTCCCGGCTGGACCTCGTTTCGTGTCGCAATTTATTGATCTATCTGGGTCCAATGCTGCAGAAGCGGGTCTTGCAGATGTTCCACTATGCCCTGGAGCCGGAAGGGTTCCTGATGCTCGGACCCTCGGAGAGCATCGGCGCTCAAGCCGACCTGTTCGCCCTGGTGGATCAGCCCTCCAAGCTCTATTCCAAGAAGTCGGTGGCGGTGCGCGAGGGTTATTCCTTCAAGCCGCGCACGCCATATCAGGACGGGCTGGCGGAGCTGCCGCCGCCGCGGCCGGTGACGCCGGGCCGCAGCCCCCAACAGGAGGCCGAGGAGTTGATCCTGGCGCGTTTCAGCCCGGCCGGGGTGATCGTCACCGCCGATTGGGACATTCTGCACTTTCGCGGTCAGACCGGGCGTTACCTGGAGCCGGCACCGGGGGCGGCGAGCCTCAACCTGCTCAAGATGGTGCGCCGCGGGCTCTTCGTCGCCCTGCGCGCCGCGCTCGTGCAGGCGCGTGACTCCAGCGCCCCGGTCCGCAAGACCGGGGTACACTATCGGACCAACGGCAGTGAGGCGCAGGTCGATCTTCAGGTGTTGCCGCTGCGCGCGGCGGCCGGCGGGGCGCCGTGCTTCCTGGTCCTGTTCGAGGAGGCGGTCGGACCGGCCGCCGCGGAATCGGCCCGGTCGGCGCCCGGTACCGCCGACAGTACGGCCATTCCGGATCGGGACGATTACATTGCGACCCTGGAGCATGAACTGGCGAGCACCCGCGATTACATGCAGTCGGCCATCGCCGAGCAGGAAGGAACCAACGAGGAGCTGCGCTCCATGAACGAGGAGATCCAGTCCGCCAACGAGGAGTTGCAGAGCACCAACGAGGAGTTGGAGACCGCCAAGGAGGAACTCCAGTCTACCAACGAGGAACTGGCCACCGTCAATGACGAACTGGAGAGCCGTAACGCCGAGCTGGCCACCGCCAATAACGACATCAACAACATGCTGGCCAGTATCAATCTGCCGATCCTGATGCTGGACAATGAACTGCGTATCCGCCAGTTCACCCCCCAGGCGGAGCGGCTGTTGAATCTGATCGGCGCGGACCTGGGCCGGCCGATCGGCAACATCAAACCCAACATTGAGGTACCGAACCTGGAGGATCTGGTACGGCGGGTGATCAACAGCCTGGAGGTCGAGTCACTCGAGTTGCAGGACAACGCCGGTCACTGGTACGCGGTGCGGCTGCGGCCCTACAAGACCCTGGACCACCGCATCGACGGGGCGGTGATCACCTTCATGGAGATCGACGAGATCAAGGAAGCGCGGCGCCTGCGCGTGACCCTGGCCGATGAGCAGCGGCTGGCGGCCCTGGTGCGCGACGCGGCGGACGCCATCACCGCGCAAGGGTTCGACGGCGGCATCCTGGCCTGGAACCCGGCCGCGGAGCGGGTCTATGGTTACCCGGAGGCCGCGGCCCTGGCGCTCAACATCCGTGAGCTGATCCCCGCGGACGCCTGGCCGGAGCATGAGCGGATGCTGGCGGCGCTGCGCGCCGGCCGGCCGATGGAGCCCTACCGCACCCGTCGCCGCACCCAAGACGGGCGGGAACTCGCGGTCTGGCTGGTGCCCACGGTGCTGCTCGGGGCCGACGGTAAGCCCTACGGTCTGGGGACCACGGAGCGGGTGTTGGGCGAGGCGGAGCGCTGAACGGCGACGGCTCCAGCGTCGGTGGGTTCGACCGCCGCCGGCCCCGGCACCTCGAACACCTCCCATAGCGGGTCTCGACCGTTTCCAGCAGGGCGAGCCTGAGGGCCTCAGCGGCGGCGAAGGCGAGGCCCTTGTCTTACCCGTCCGCGCCCTGGAGGAACCGTATGGCGTAAGCCGTTGTATCGGGCGACAGAGGTCCATCTGCGCTCGCTCTGGACCCACTAAGCCGCGAAGCCCGGCGACTCGTTTTGTTCTCGTAACACCGCTCCGCGGTGTTACGCCTGTGTCCGGCGCTCTGCGCCGCGGTTGATGGGGCATACCCCGTCCGGCTCGAAGCAGTGCCGCCGGCCGGGTCCGCTCGGCCAGTCCTCGGGCGCGAGAGCGAGCGGGGGACGCAAGGCACCGGACGGGTCGGCGGGCTCCGGGTCCGGCCCCGCAACCAGGCTGTCCCGTATCGCGCCAACGGACCATGGATTACACTGCCGCCACGCCGGTTGACCAGGACCCGCCCGATGCGCACCGACGACCCACAGATCCGCGTCTTCGTCAGCTATGCCCAGCACTCGGACCGGCACTCGGACGCGGTGCTGGCACTCGCCCAGGCATTGCGCGGGGATGGCATCGCGGTCGCGCTGGACCGCTTCCACGGTCATGAGCTGATCGACTGGCCGCGCTGGTGCCGGGAGCAGTTGGCTGCCGACCGGGCGCGCTGGGTTCTCATGATCTGCTCGGCCGTCTATCGTGACCGGCTGGAGAACCGGGTCGATCCGCACACCGGCAAGGGCGTCTTCTGGGAGGGCGCGCTGCTCGACGACGAACTCTACGAGTCCAAGGGCAACCGGCGCATCGTCCCGGTGCTGCTGCACGACGAGTTCCGTAGGGTCCGCTGTGCGGACCAGCGGCCTTGCGACTCGCGCGGTGGCCGGGCTTATGATCAAGGCCGCGCCGCGCTCTACCGCCAGCACACCGACGCGACCGGCCAGCCCTTCGCTCCCGGGGCGATCGACCGGGTCTGGTACTGGACCTGCGGCCAGCCCTGGTTGGTCAACGCGCTCGGCTACGAGGTCGCCTTCCGTCGCAAGGACCTGCGCGAGCGTCGCCGCACGATCGACGGCGAGGCCATCGACGCCGCCGCCGAGACCCTGATCCAGCGCCGCAACACCCATCTGGACCAGCTCACGGACAAACTCCGGGAGCCCCGGGTGCAGCGGGTCGTCGAGGCGATCCTGACCGGCGACGAGGAGCGGCACGGATACGGGATGCACGATGTCGAATACCTGATCGACCTCGGGCTCATCCGCCGCGCTCCGGGCGGCCGGCTGATCGTCGCCAACCCGATCTATCGCGAGATCATCCCGCGCGACCTGACCTGGGTCTTGCAGAGCGACATCCACCAGGAAACGCGATGGTATCTCCGGCCCGATGGCCGACTGGACTTTGCCAAGCTGCTCGCCGCCTTCCAGGAATTCTTCCGCGAGCATTCGGAGCACTGGATCGAGCGCTTCGATTACAAGGAGGCCGGTCCGCAGCTCCTGATGCAGGCCTTTCTGCAACGTATCGTCAATGGCGGCGGTCGCATCGAACGCGAGTACGGACTGGGCCGGATGCGCACGGATCTACTGGTCATCTGGCCCCACCCGGGCGGGGTGCAGAAGGTCGTCATTGAGCTCAAGCTCCTGCACAAGAGTCTGGAGCGCACCCTTGCCGCGGGGCTTGCGCAGACCTGGACCTATTGCGACAAGAGCGGTGCCGACGAGGCCCACCTGGTGATCTTCGACCGTAGCGACCGGCCTTGGGAGGAGAAGGTCTTCCAGCGCATCGAGACCCATCGTGGACGGAGCATCGGGGTTTTGGGGATGTGAGGGTCGATGGCGTTCGCTCTCGTCATGCCGCGCGGGGCTCAATGGCCCCGATGGCGTCCCCGGCGGCCTGGCCTGGCCTGACCTTGAGGTCGTAGGCGGTCTGCAAGTCCATCCAAAACTCCGGGGTGGAGCCCAAATAGCGGGCCAGGCGCAGTGCCGTGTCCGGCGAGATGCGGGGATGGCCGAAACGATGATCAAGGCCGTTACGCGAGCCGGGTGGCTGATTTGTGGGGGATACCTCAAGGTCTGAGTATTCCCCGCGCGGCCGATTCGCCTCGTACATCGGTCGGGATTCGACCCCGGTGCCGAGTGCGTTTGCGTGAGTTGGCGCAAGACTCTGCTCGGTTGTAATATTCGGTAGCCAGTTGGCTGCGGCTTAGCACCTGACGACCGCGAGACGAGCGACAGCGATATGTCCAAACCCAAGGTTTACATCGAAACGTCAGTGATCAGCTACCTGACCGCGCGCCCGAGCAACGACCTCCGGACGGCGGCAAACCAGGTTGCGACGGTGGACTGGTGGGACGGGCGGCGCAGTCAGTTCGATGTCTACGTTTCATCCTTCGTCGTTGCCGAGGCGAGCAAAGGTCACCCAGACGCTGCGAAGCGTCGGCTCGACGCGATTGCGCACATTCCCAAGCTGGAAGCAACCGAGGAGGTCAGGGCGCTTGGTCTAGCCCTTGTCGCCGAGGGCGCCCTACCCAGTCAAGCCGAGATCGACGCATATCATGTTGCCATTGCCGCGGTAAACGCCATCGACTATTTGCTGACATGGAACTGCTCGCATATCGCCAATGCGAGCTTACGCCCGAAGATCGAAAGCGTTTGCCGTTCGCATGGCGTCGAGCCGCCAATCATTTGCACCCCAACCGAGCTAATGGAGGACTGACGAATGTGGCAAGACCCCATCGTCGCCGAAACCCGGGCTTTGCGCGAAGCCTACGCGGCAGAATTCGGACACGACCCCAATGCAATCTTCGATGATATCCTTAAGCGTCAGGCGCAATCTGGGGAGAAACTGTTCCGCTTTCCGCCACGCAAACCCAGGGCCGAGGCAGATTCGCGCCCGTCATCAAACGGTTAGCAGGAAGCCGTGGTCTGTCCCCGGTATTCCGTTCCCACGCTCCGCGTGGGAATGCCGGGCGGGCGCTCCGCGTCCGGTCTTGGCGCCGGACGCGGAGCGCCCGCACGTGCTCCCACGCAGGAGCGTGGGAGCCAGAATGAGAGCAGGGGCTCGCCGGTCTGCTTCGCCAGGGCATAAGCAAAGCAGTCGCCGAAGTTGAGGCCGGCCGGATGGCGACCCTTACCGAAGGCGAGAAAGCCCCCCTCAGCCAATCGGCATTGGTCCGCGGTGAATGGCTCGATCATGATCGCCGCGGCGGCCAGCCAGGCATCCAACTCGGAGGCGATGCCCAGATTGGCGGCCACGATCCGGCATTCCAGCAGGGTGGCCGCACTCAGTCGACGCTGGGGTGCCGCGGCGATCGACTGCTGGAACCGATCGGCTGCTGGCTCGCCGCGCAGGATGGTGATGATCGCCGAGGTATCGATGACCATCAGCTTGGCAAACCATGTTCGTCGTAGCCGACGATTTCCTCGTGACTGCGCCGGTCCCCGGCGCATTTGCGCGCACTCAGGGCAGCGATTTCGCGCATCTGCGCGAGGCTTGCGCCGCGACCTGCGGCCTCGCGCAGGCGCAGCGCCCGCTCGCGCAGTGCGCTGACCACGACCGCCGAGAGGCTCTCGTCGGTCAGGTCTGCAATCTCGCGTGCGAGTCGGTCGGCTTCTTGATTGACGATATGAAGTGCCATGTGAAATCCCGATTGTATTCGTTGGCTGTATTTTGGTCCCAAGCTCCAGCGTGGGAATGCCATTCGGCCGCTCCAGCGGCGCGTCGGCCGATCGGACGCTGGAGCGTCCGGACTTGCTCCCACGCTGGAGCGCTCTTCGTTACACATAAGTCCTTAAGTATCTGTTTTGTCAGACTCCGCCGCTCTTGCCCAACATTATCGTCACGTTGCGAAATCAACAGCTTGCGATGTGTCGGAGACACATATGTGTAACGAAGAGCGCTGGAGCGTGGGAGCCAGAAGAAGGTCTCGCGAATCTGTTTGATCACGACACCCGCCGTCAACAGCGGCACCTCGGCCGCAGCGGAAGTTACCATGGGGCCACCTGAATTTGCTTCGCCTCGGATACCCTGGCTCTAGACGCCTGGGTCCAGCGCAGACAGCGCAATCTTCTCAAACTCTCCCGCGATCAAGTGGTACGCAAGAGCCCGCACCGGCGCATATTCGCCCCCCGACTGCTCGAACCGCGTCACGCTGAATCCGGGCGCGGTATCGGGGTGCAGCAAATTCCGCAGACTTGTGCGGCAGGTATACGGCGCACTTGATAGCAGGCGCCTCGCCTGTTGCGCATTTTCATCGTCATCGAAGACTATCTGGGCAAGCGAATCCGCAGCATCGGCCTGAACAAAACCATAGCTCACTGTCCACCGATGAGTATCAGGCTCCGCATACTTTGCCCGAACAATGGCGACCACAGTCACCGGCAACCGAGAATAGAGCGAAAACAATCCTCTGAGCCCCCAGAAGCTCCTCTCAATGAGGCATTGATACGCATTAATGCCTTCCGAGAACAGGCATGACAAGGAATTTTCCACTGTCTCCCGCAGAAGGGCCGTCGGGTCGTCTCTCAGGATTCGATAGAGCTCGGTTGAAGCACAAGGTTGGACTATCGCGCGCGCATTCATTCCGCGACATGCACAAACGGCTGCCCACAAGCCCCTGACCCAGGGTCCACGCACCCACGGTTGCGGCTCTGGAAAGGTCTGACCAGCGTCCACTTGCGCTTCTGCCCAGGATCTGGCGCAATTCTCTTCCGCAATAGAGAAGACAGCAGAACCTTCGTTAAATCCTCGGCCATGTTGGCTTCGATAACAGGCTACGCCAAAAGACACCTGAAACCGTCTGGCGATTTCTCCGAGATCGAGACAACCCTCCACCATGGGGCGTCCGCTGTCAGTCCACTTGTCCCTCGCATGATACTTGAGAAACCGCCAACACTCGGAGCGGGAAACGAGTGCCCAGACCCGCTCTTCTTGCAAAGGCAGCGAGCCCGATTCGTCGAGACGCCCCCTTCTGATCGCCTCTGTCGATTCCTTTCTCAGGTATTTGGCGGCATCCTTGGCCGGATCGGCGAAAATAGATTCTCCACCGGAATGCACCGTGTGGCAACCCAGCTTCCAATACGGTTCATCACACTCGCCATCGGCGCCGACGTCGGCAAGTTCACGCGCAATCTCCACGAGCCGGTTCGCGCTGCCGATGCACGGAAATAACCCCCATCTGCGTAATCCTCCGACGCCAATCTCATAGGCGATCCCTATCGGCCCGCTCGAATAGGGCTCCACTCCCTGTCTAATACCGCTGCCAAGATTCTCAAGGATGCGCTCATAGCTTGACAGGAACAAGAGCACACGCCCGACAAGATCCGACATCCAGACTTCGATATGCGCAGCGGGGGCATTCGGAAGGTACCAATAAAGGGCCTCGCAGGTCACGTAACCGCGCAGCAGCGCGGGCAGTCGGTCCCGAAGCTTGGCGGCGGGCCAATCTTGCAGCGCAAGCACCTTTCTCGCAACGAAGAAATTGCGCACCTCGGAGAAGTAGAACTTCAGCGTTGGCCCATTGACGCGGTCGATCCTGATCAAGACCCCCTGAGAGACAAGCTCGTCCGCTACCGGTCCTGTGATCGGGCCTCCACACCGCCGGCAAAGCGCGGACTCCTCTAGACTGTCCCCGGTGCGATCTTCCTCAACGTCCGCCCCTGCCAACGGCGGCGGCTCAGCGAGCGCCTTGCCGAGTTCCCGCAGAGCCGCTCTTGCACCGGGCCTTGTGCGCTCGGGCATCCGCGCCAGCTTCTTTTCCAACCAGGCATCGCACAATTCGCTGACAGAAATATCGTTGGGCAGGCTGTCGGTGCGGCCGCCGTAAACCTCGGAAGCGATGCGGAGCATGAATGGAGAACGGCAGTGCTCTTTGAGCTTGCCTTGCGGTCGTTCCGGCAGCGCGAAAAACGCGACATACCGGTCCAGGAAAGTCTCGATCTCCGGTGCGGATAGTGGGTTCAGGGAGGTCGGCTTCGTCTTCTCAGCAAGAGCCATGTCATCCGCGGGGCTGCGCGGATCCGCATCCGGGCACATCGCATTCGCGAGCCCGGAAGGTTCGTCGCGGAACCGGGCGAAACGGTTCCAATCGGTAGATTTGCAGGATACGATCAGCTTGATCTTGCCGTTGGTGCCGATGAGACGCAGCGCAAAGTCGCTGAGCGATCGTGAAAACCCATCCACTTCGATCTCGTCGAGACCGTCGACCAGGATCACGACTTTCGCGTCGGTGCCGGAAACGATCGACTCCAGGTTGCGGATGATCTGCGCAAGCTCACGGTGCTCAGCGAAAAACCAGTTGAAATCGTCGGCTAGCGTTTGCTGCAAGGTAGTGGTAATGCCGCTCGCCGAGAAGAACAGTGCCAAGTGCCGGTTGCCAAGATACTCGGCAAGGGCGCACATCTCGTTGGTCTTGCCGACTCCCGCCTCGCCGACCAGTGCAAAGACTGGCTCTCCGCGGAGCATGAAGCTGTCTATGGCCTCGCGCGCTTGGTGGCGCGGGACATAGATCTCGGGTATGTATTTCTTGGTACGGTCTGCCGTGCTCCCCAGGAGTCCAAGCATTCGAGCCCTTTGCTGCAATGACGAAAAGGTACGGACGTTGGCCGGAGAATAGCCGATAAAATGGCGTAGCGCTTCACAGCGAATGCGCAGGTCGACGCCTGACGCCAACACGCAGTCGTTGCGCCAGAATTCGGTTTGCGCGAGACGATCCGCCGTCCCGATCTCTTCCCTGGTAATGGTGTCGAAGACCTTGGTCTCGCGTCCGTTCGTCAGCATAACGAACGGTGCGATCTCCTCGAGTAATCGCGCGTAGCTGATGCCCTGATCACGGTCATCGTCCGAGAGGGCATGGCCATCGGCCTTCACTTCGACCAGGAACAGGCTGCGACCCAGAACCGACCTCACAACGCAGTCTGCCCGGCCCCGTTTGACCCGATCCTCTGGGAATGAACCACCCACCCGATGAAGGTTCGTTCCGAGGCGAATCGAAAATCCGGCTTCCAACCGCACTTGGTCGGGGCCGAACCCGAGCGCATGGAGATACGGCAACAGTACCTTGCCGCGAACGTCCTCTTCCGATTCAAGCAGGTTCTGCGACTCTTGAGGGATCATTCGCTTAAGCGTTTAGTGAGATCGGCGTGAATCGGCATCGCGCCACGGGGAGGCTTATGAGTCTGCGCTCATCGCGCCAGCTTCGGTGTCTGCAACGGCGGATCGCGCCGTTCGGGTATCCGCCCGACGGTCCTGGGGATCAGGCCGTCTTTCGCAGATGATGAAAATCCATGATTGCCCCGAGCTCATCCGCCTCGGACAGTCGCGCGCGGTACAGGTCCCACCGAACCTGAAGACTTAGCCAGAAATCTGCCGAGACGCCGAAGAATTTCGCCAAACGCAGTGCGATACTTGGGGTTATACCGCGCCGCCCGTTTACGATCTCGTTTACCTGCCGATAGGGTACATGGATTGCGCTTGCCAGATCCCGCTGACTGATATTCATCGGCATCAGAAACTCGTCCCGCAGCATTTCGCCGGGATGGGTAGGCGAGCGATGCGTTGGAATTCTGACCATCTTGCATACCCCTAATGATAATCCGTAACCTCTACTCGGCTCGGACCGCTGTCGCCCCAGACAAAGCAAATTCGATACTGGTTGTTGATCCGGATGCTGTATTGTCCGGCTCTATCTCCGCTCAGGGCTTCCAGCCGGTTGCCGGGCGGAACCTTGAGATCGTCGAGCGACTGCGCCGAATCGAGCTGATCAAGCTTGCGCACGGCGATGGCCCAAATCCGCTGTGGGCAGCACTTCCTGGCGATCTTGGAGTTGACGCCGTTGAAGATGTCTTCTGTCGCTTGATCGTGGAACGACTCGATCATGAGAGGATGATAGCATGGCTTTCCATGCCGGGCGCTACGGGGTGTGCCCAGGCCGGAATGTCAAAACTTTGATGGACTTGGGGTTGGTGGAGCGCACGGTGAGCGGGACCGTCTGTTGTCCGTACGGCGATATCCATGTGGACATGCACCTGCGCGAAGCGGCTTGAGCCGGGTGCGCGCCGATGGTCGGCCATCCGCCGGACGCGCGCGACCTGCACAAACCCGACACCGCTGTGACGCGCTGCCGGTAGAATACAGGGTTTTTCCATCCGCGACCGGCGCAACGCAACCCTTGAGGCCACTGCGGCCCGCGCGCGCCGGTCGCGTCAGCATGCAGGAGATCATACCGATGGCCGGTCACAGCAAATGGGCCAATATCAAACACCGCAAGGCCGCCCAGGATAAGACCCGCGGCAAGGTCTGGACCAAGCTGATCCGTGAGGTGACGGTGGCGGCCCGTGCCGGCGGCAGCGGTGATCCGGCCTTCAACCCGCGCCTGCGCCTGGCCGTGGACAAGGCGTTCCAGGCCAACATGCCGCGCGACACGGTGGAACGCGCCATCAAACGCGGCACCGGCGGTACCGAGGGCGAGGACTACGAGGAGCTGCGCTACGAGGGTTATGGACCCGGCGGGGTGGCGGTGATGGTCGACTGCATGACCGACAACCGCAACCGCACCGCCGGCGAGGTGCGTCACGCCTTCACCAAGTACGGCGGTAACCTGGGCACCGACGGCTCGGTGGGCTATCTGTTCACCAAGCAGGGGGTGATCAGCTTCCAGCCCGGCACCGATGAGGATCAGGTGATGGAGGCGGCTCTGGAGGCCGGTGCGCTCGATGTCCTGGTCAACGATGACACCTCACTGGACGTCATCACCGATCCGGACGAGTACAGTGCGGTCAAGGATGCGCTGACCAAGGCCGGGCTCGACACCGAGGTCGGCGAGGTGACCTTCAATGCCTCGACCAGTGCCGAACTGGACCTGGACACCGCGGTGCGTCTGCTCAAGATGGTCGATGCGCTGGAGGAGTTGGACGACGTGCAGGCGGTCTATCATAACGCCGATATCGCCGATGAGATCATGGCGGCGATTGATGACTGAAGCGGGTACCCTGCGCCACCGCATCCTGGGCATCGACCCCGGCTCCCGCATCACCGGTTATGCGGTGATCGACACCGATGGTCAGCGCAGCGTGCGGGTGGCCAGCGGTTGCATCCGGGTCGGTGAGCATCCCTGGCCCGACCGGCTGGGGTTGATCTTCGATCGCGTGGCTGAGCTCGTGGCTCTGCATCACCCGCATGACATGGCGGTGGAGCAACTGATCTTCGCCCGCGATCCGACGGCGGCACTGAAGATCGGCCAGGCGCGCGGGGCTGTCCTGTGCGCCGGGTTGAAGGGCGGGGTGACCGTCCATGAGTACAGTCCCAAGACCGTCAAGCTCGCGGTGGTCGGCACCGGCGGTGCCGAGAAGGCGCAGGTCCAGCACATGGTGCGTATTCTGTTGACCTTGCCGGACGAGCCGACCGAGGACGAGGCCGATGCCCTGGCCATCGCCCTGTGTCACGCCCATTCCATGGGCATCCCGGCGCGCAAACGCGCCGCCGCGTCCTGGCGGGATTGGCGGCCCTGAGTAACGCCTCGACCTCCGGTTTGCTCATCAGTCCGCCCGCCCCAGGCCCGGTAACCGATCTATCGGCGTGTAGGGGCGAATTCATTCGCCCCTTACAGTTGCCCCTACAGTTGCCCCTGCGGATCTTGCCGGCATGCGCAGTCGGGATCTTGACTCCCGGCAATTCACCGAATGATTCATGATTAACAGAATGGGATGGCAACGATGATCGGCAGACTCAAAGGGGAGATCATCGGCAAGCGCCCGCCGCATCTGCTGCTGGATGTGAACGGTGTCGGCTACGAGCTCGAGGCCCCCATGTCCACCTTCTACGACCTGCCGCCGGTGGGCGGGACCGTCACCCTGGTCACGCATCTGGCGGTGCGGGAAGACGCGCATTGCCTGTACGGCTTCGGGCGCGAACGGGATCGCGACCTCTTTCGGGCGCTGCTCAAGGTGTCGGGGGTCGGGGCCAAGATCGGCCTGGCGATCCTCTCCGGCATGGATGCGGACCGCTTCATCCGGTGCGTCGAACAGGAGGACATCACCGCCCTGACCCGCATCCCCGGCATCGGCACCAAGACCGCGCAGCGGCTGGTGGTCGAAATGCGGGATCGGCTGGATGGGATCGGTGCCGGGTTCACGGTTGCCGCCGCGCTGCCCGGCGCGCCCGGCGGCGGCGCGGTTGCCGTGCCGGGGAGCGCCCCGAGTGCGCTGGCCGATGCCGTGAGCGCCCTGATCGCCTTGGGCTACAAACCGGCGGATGCCAACCGGATGGGCCGCGCCGCCGACGACGGCGCCAGAACTTCCGAGGAGATCATCCGCACCGCGTTGCGGGCCGTCAATCTGCCATAGGTGCCATAGGTGCCGGATGGGCAGAGTGATCACTCTGCCCATCCTCCTTGGGCGATCGCGGTCGGAACCCCTACCGTCCAGCGCGTCTTGTCGCCCGTCTTGCGGGTCACGCCGATCGAGCGACTGACCTCGGGCGCTGTTACGCGTGATGATCGTCGTACCCCTTCTATCCCATCATGGGCGGACGTCGGCCCGGCCAGCGGCTTCGTTCCCATGTCTGACCCCATTACCCTCAGCGCCGACAGAGCGCACAGTCGCGCGGGGCTCGCTCCCCTGCGTGCGCAGCTGCTCGATCAGGTTGTGCTGCTGACCGGACTGGGCCTGTGCGTGAGCATGGGGCTCGCGTTTTACAAGGACCAACTGCTCGGTGACCAGTGGTCGCTGCCATTGCGCTACGCGGCGGCCGCGCTGATCTGGGGCCTGTACCTGGGCCGCCGTCGGCTGCCGTATCGGCTGCGGGCGTCGGTCTTCCTCGGCTGTCTGTGGATTATCGTCGGGCTCAGCATCGTCAACCTCGGACCGGTGGCGAACTCCAAGGGCCTGTTGGTGCTGCTGACCCTGCTGTCGATGCTGTTGGTGTCGCGGACCTGGGGCTGGGCCAGCGTGGTGTTGGTGGCGGTGCTGATCGGGGGCACCGGCGCCGCGGCGGTGGCCGGCGTGCTCAGCTTTCCGCTCGACTACGCGAGCTACGTGCGCACGCCCGCGGTGTGGATCCAATCCGCGTTCGGCTTCAGCTTTTATTCGCTGATCGCCGCGCTGGCCGTGTCCGGCCTGGTGCGCTCGCTGGAGGACCTGGCGGTGCGTCTGGCGGAGCGGGTCGCCGCGCTCGAACGCCTGCGTGGGCAGTTGCAGAAGGTCCTGCAACGCCAGCGTTCGGTTTACCACAGCAGTGCCGTCGGCATCGTCGTTCTCGACGGCGGCGGGCGGCTGGTCGACGCCAATGCGCATGGCTGTGTGCTGCTGGGGCGGCGGCGTGCCGACCTGCGCGGCCGCCTGATGGCGGACCTGATCGGTGCGGCCGATCCCGCCGACCGGCAGCACCTGCTGGGCGCGCTGGCGCAGATGCAGCGGGTGCACCTGGAGGCCCGCCTGGCCAGGCCCGGTGGCGCCGGTCCCTGGTGCGAGCTGCAGCTGAATCCGCTCAATCCGCGCCAACCGGCACGCGGGGCCACGCTGGTTCTGGTGGACATCGACCGGCGCCGTCTGGCCGAGCAGGCCGACGCGGCGGCGCGGGCTGCGGCGGAAGCGGCGAACCGGGACAAGGACCGGGTGCTGGCCGCGGTGAGCCACGACCTGCGCACGCCGCTGCATGCCCTGCTCGCGCATGCCGAGGCACTCGCGTTGTCCGGCCAGTGTCGTGGGCACGCCGCCGTGCAGATCGAGGACATCCGTCGCACCGCGGGCGACCTGTGCCGACGGGTCGAGGACTTGCTGGAGCTGGCCCGGCTCGGCCGCGGCGGACTGCGGGTGCAGGCGCACTGGTGCGATCTCGACGGGCTCTTGCGGCATGTGCTCGGGCAGGTGCGTGAGCAGGCCCGCGTCAAGGGGCTGCGGCTCGACCTGCGGCTGGTGGAGGGCCTGCCCGGGCAGGTTCGGCTGGACCCGGACCGGCTCGCGCAGGTGGTGGTGAACCTGCTGGAGAACGCGGTCAAGTTCACCGCGCAGGGACGGGTCCGCCTCACCGCGTCGTGGCGCGCGAGCGCCGCCGAGGTCGACGGGGTGCTGCGCATCGTCGTGGCCGATACCGGGCCGGGTATCCCGGTGGCGGCGCGGGCACGGCTGTTCGAGCCGTTCTTCCAGGTGCCGCCCGACCCCGCGCCGACGGTCGTGACGGCGCCGCCCTGGCCGAGCGCGCGGCCCGGGGCCGCGCGCGGGCTCGGGCTCGGACTGGCGATCGGCCGCGAGGTGATGGAGGCCCTGGGCGGTCACCTCGCGGTCCAGAGCCGGCTCGGGCGCGGCAGCCGCTTCGTGGTGGAACTGCCGGTCGCGGCACGGACGACCGGGCCGGCCCCGCCGCGGCGGGGCGACGCGTCCGCCGCGACCGCGACCGCGCCCGGCGCGGGGCCGCCGGCGGCACGCCCGACGCACCCGGCCGAGGTCTGGGTGCCGACCGCCACGCCGGCCCTGACGCTGACCCTGCTCCGGGTGATGCGCCCGCGTTGGCGGCGGCTCGACCGCCGTGATCCCGCGGCCGTTCGCGACTTCGCCGAGGCGGTGCAGCGCCTCGCCACCGCGCACGCCGACAGCACCCTGGAGGCCTGGGCCACGCGGCTCGCCCAGGCCGCACAGACCGACGCATCGGCGATCGGTCCGCTGCTGCGCGGTTTCCGGCGCTTTCTGCCGCGCCCGCCGCCGGCGGCGGAGCTGGCGCAACTGCGCGGACTGGTGGAGTTGGGCCTGATCACCCGCATCGACGACTGGTGCGACGCTCAGGCCGGTCGCGGGCCGCGGGCGGCGGCCTTTGCCGAGCTCGTGCTCGGCCTGACCCAGGCCTTCGATCAGGAGGCGTTACTGCGGCTGGTGGACGCCGGCCTGGACCCCGACGACGGGGCGAACTGAGGCCCGGCACGGGCGGGCGAAATTGCGGCGCGCCGTCGTGCGGTTGCGGCCGGCCGCGCCGACACGCGTGGTGATGGTCGATACTTGGGGTGAGACGGCGCAGCGCGTCGCCGTCGCTTCGACACGCTCGCCCCAGCCGCACAGGTGATCCCATGCACATCGACCGCGACAAGTTCTTCGCCGGCTTCCGCCAGCACTTCGGCGCCCTGCACCAGGACCTGGTGGACGCCATCAACGCCCTGCTCGATGCGATCGCGGCGGACACCCGCTTCGATAACCCGGCCGACCCCGTCACCGGCCGGCAGCAATTGGGCTATTGCTTTGCCACCTTCGATTGGGAGACCGCGCACACCCTGCGCCCGATCGACGAATACGGCAGCACTGATTACTTCAATCAGCGCTACGGCCCGCAGACCGCGGTCGGCAAGCAGCTCGGCAATACCGCAGCCGGCGACGGAGCGCGTTTCCACGGGCGTGGCTATGTGCAGTTGACCGGGCGCACCAACTACGCCCGCGCCGGCACGGAGGTCGGGGCCGATCTGCTCGGCGACCCGGACCAGGCCAAGAACCCGCCGATCGCCTATCGCATCGCCACCACCGGTATGCTGGAGGGTTGGTTCACCGGCAAGCGGCTCGACGAATTCTTCCGCCAGGGCCAGATGCCGCAATGGGAGGACGCGCGCACCATCATCAACGGCCATGACCAGGCCGGCAAGATCGCGCTGCTCGGGCGGCAGTTCGACGACCTGCTCGTGCATTCGCTGATCGGCGCCGGGGCTTGAAGCCACTCCGGCGGGGGCCGCGGGCACGTCCGCGGTCCCGTGGGCCAGGCTCAGCCGCTCGACTGCACGGTGCCGGAGGACCAGCGTGCCTTGCCGTTGCCGCAGTCGTCGTAGAGCACCAGATTGCCGTCGTCCTGGGCCTGCAGCGCGCTGCAGCCGTACTTCGAGGTGTGGCTGGCCCAGAGCGCATGACCGCGCGGTTCACCGCCGAGGCTGTAAAGCACCAGATTGCCGTCGGTCTGCATCACCAGGACATGGCCGCCCTGGCCCGCGGTGTTGCTGTGCCAGAGCTGCCGGTCGCCCTCGATCACGGACCACACCACATCGCCGGTCGCGGTCAACGTCAGCCGGTACAACCCATTGGGCGACACCAGCGTGTCGCCGACCTGAAGGCTGCAAGCGGGCAGGAGCGCGCCGACGATCCGCTGCGGCGCCTGGGTGGTGGCGCTGGTCCAGCAGGTCTTGCCGTCGTTGACGACCGACAGGTTGCCGGTGTCTTCCAGAAACAGGTAGTTGCCGCTGGCGCTGTTGTTGCTGCCGGCACCCCAGAGCGGTCGGTTCGCGCCGTCGTAGACGACGAAATTGCCGTCGTCCTGCATCACCGCCTGGCTTGCTCCCCGGCCGACGGTCCCGGCCGCCCAGAGCCGCTGCCAGGTCTCCCCGCAGGCGCCCGGGGCACTCACGAACCGATACAGCGCCAGCTCGCCGTCCGACTGGAGCGTCAGCGAGTAGCCGAGATTGACCGCGAACAGGCTGTCGCCGACCTTGAGGGACTGGCCGGCGTTCAGGAACGGGGAATAGCTGGTGCAGTCGTCCTGCCCGGACCCGCTGGACCAGACCTCAGTGCCGCTGCGCACCACTGCCAGCTTGCCGTTGTCGGACAGGGTGAGCACGGTTTCACCCTGGTTGTGTTCGGAGGTATGGCTGGCCCAGAGCGCGCTGCCGTTCGACTCGCCGCCGGCGGTATAGAGCACGAAATTACCGTCCGCCTGCATCACCGCGCTTTGCCCGCCCTGTTGGCACGTGGCGGAGGACCACAGCGGCTGCTGCGTGTTGCCGTGGTTGGCGTACTGCACCAGGTTGCCGTCCGGCTGCATCACCAGGCGATAGCGGGCATTCGCCGACCAGAGCACATCGGTGCAATCGAGCTGTTGACCCGGGAACAGGCGGTACAGATAGCCGGTGCTGCCCGCCACGGCGACGCCGCCCGGGTGCCAGGCCACGGACCCGGTAGCCCCGACCAGCGCCAGCGCGCCGTCGGCGGCGCACACCAGCCGGCTGCCGGCGCCGCTGGTTTTGGTGTTCCAGATCAGCTTGCCGGCAGCATCGAGCACCTGGAAATCGCCGTCCGGCTGCAGTACCGCGCGGCTGCCGCCGGGGGTGGCCTGACTCCACAGCGTGGCCGAGGTCTTGCCCCCCGGCGCGTATTGGATCAACTCCAGCCTGGTGCCGTTGAAGCACAGCGAGACGTTGCAGTTCCAGGGTACCAGAATATCGTCGGCAGTCATCGCCTGGCCGGCGTCGAGATAACCCACGTATTGCGTCATGAGACTTTTGCTCCACAGGAAATGGCGATCGGCCGATTCCAATCGCCGTGCGTCGCACGCCGTCGCCGGCTGGTTCAAGCCGCGGCACGCGCCACGGTATAGGCGACATACAGGTTGCCGTTGAACAACGCGGCCGCCGGCTGCGCGCCGACGGCAATGGTGCTCAATCGATACTGGGCGCTGTCCGGCGCCTGGCAGCAGATCACCTGGCCGGCGCTGACATAACAGGCCACCAGCGCCTCGCCGTCGGTGGCGAGCGCCAGATCCCCGTCTACGGCGAGCGGCGCGGGCATGGCGATGGGGCGATAGGAGCCGGCACCGATGGCCGAGCCGGCGAGCCCGAGCCGGGCGCCGCCGGCACCCGCCGCGGTGGTGGTATACGCGAGCCGGAAGGCCCCGTCGCGGGTCGTGAGACTCACCGGCACCGCGCCGAAACCCGAGCCGAAGGTCCCCCCGTCCTGCCAGCCGGACAGGAAGCTCGACGCCGGCTGGCCGTGGACCAGGCCCGCCAACTGCGGCGACTGCCAGGCCTCGAGGCGGCCGCCGTCGGCCCAGGCCACCCACAGCGCACCGTCCGCGCTGGTCAGCGTCGGCCGGGCGCTGGGCACCGGGCCGCTCCACACCACCGGCGTGCTGAAGGTCAGCGCGTCCGCCGACCAGCACAGATAGAGCGGCCCATCCATGCCGACGAAGGTCAGCACCAGTTGTCCGGCGCAGACCGCGAGCGAAGGCGCATACCGGCTCGCGTAGGGCAGCACCACCTGGTTGCCGAAGGTCTTGCCGTCGCTGCTCGACCAGAGGTTCAGGAAGCGCGCCGGCCCGGTGAAGGCCATGGTCAGCCGGTCGGCAAACACCGCGAGCGCGAGCCCGCCGGGATTGGCCACCGATTGCTGCAAGGCCCGCGGCTTGCCGAAGGCGCCGGCCGTGCCGCCCGCGGTGGCCGCCAGCGCAATCGTGCCGTAGGTGAGCCCGGGCGCCGGGTCCACCACCGTGTCGATGGCACTGAGCGCGGTCTCGGCGCCGACCTTGAGCGGCAGCGGCTGACCATTGACGACGTACTGCGCCAGGATGCGATAGGCGGTGTCGTCGGTCGCGCTGCTGTGGTATTGCGCCAGCACCAGCACCAGCGCCTCGCGCGTCAGCGCCGGCCAGTTCCAGGCCGCCGCCGCCTGATCCTCGCTCGGGTCCCCGGTGCTGACGATGGCGCTGAGCAACACCGTCTGCTCGCCGGCGTCGGGGCCGGCCTGCTGCACGTAATCGGCGAAGGTGTCCCAGCGCTCGCCGATGGGGTTGGCCGGGTTGCGCATGTAATTGGTGAGGAGCCCAAGCCCGGTGCACTGCTCCGGGGCCAGGTCCAGCTCCGCCTGGCCGGCGGCCTGACCCCAGGCGCCGAGCAGCTTCTGGGTGCCGATCAAGGCGCCCATGATCGCCAGGTTCTTCACCAGCAGCGCGAAGCCCTCGGCCATGATCCAATGGCCGAGACGACTCAGCGCGCGGCTCACGGAACCGGGGGGCACCGCCACCTCGGTGTCGATGTCGGTGTCGATATCGGTGTCGATGTCGATATCGGTCTCGTCGTCGATATCGGTGTCGATATCCACGTCCACATCGGTATCCACGTCGATGACGGCAAAGCAGTCGTCGTCCACGTCGACGTCAATGTCGGTATCGGTGTCCGTGTCGGTGACGGTATCGGTCTCGGTGATGTCGACGATGTCGGTATCGGTATCGACATCCACATCCACGTCTACTGGGTCCGCCTCCGTGCCCATCGCCGCGTCCGGGTCCGCGCTCTCGGCACGCGCGCTGAGTCGGGCGCTGATCGACTGCACCAGGTCGCCGACCCGCGCCGACAGCCAGGCCAGGGCGCCGGCGCTCTGCGCAAACACCACGCCGATCATCTGCAAGGTCATCGCCACCTGCAGCGTCTGGAAGCTGATCCAGGCCAGGTCATAGGCCCCGACCCACCAGGGCAGCGGTGGATTCTGATAGGGCTGCGCGATCAACTGCTTGCCGTCCATGGTGCCGATCAGGCACAGCGCCTGCACCCCCGGCTGGCCCTCCCAGGCCAACTCGCGGGGCAGCGCGGTCAGATAGAGCCCGCTGGTGGGTCCGGCACCGGCGGAGGTGAGCAGATTGTCGGCATAGGTCAGCACCGGCGGCGGGGTACCGGTTGCCGCGGTCGGCGTCCACCGCGCCGCGCCGTTGCTGATACAGAGCGTGGCACAGGGTTCGTCCGGCAGCACCAGCCCGCCGGACAGGTCCGGCGGCAGATAGCACCAATAGGTGCCGTCCCAGGCGTGCAGGTCGTTGCCGGCCCACCAGCCGACCTGGGTCCATTGGGCCAGGGTGCAGCCGGGCAGGCCATTGGCATTGAAGAAGTCCGCCACCTGCGCGGATAGGGCGCCGATGTTGGTGGTACCGAGCAGCAGCGCATTGAACTGCAGCGCGGCGGGGCTGTAGGGCTGGGCAAAGACCTGCTGATAGAAGGCCCATAACGCCTGGCAGTGGCCGAGGTCGTCGTCCGTGATGGTGGTACTCGCCGCGGTGGCGTTGAACGGCGGCACGAATTCCTGTACCGGGAAGCCGTCCGTGGCGCGGCTGATGACCAATTGACAGATCGGCCCCGGCGCCGTGACCGTGGCCGAGCCATTGGCCGGCACCGTGCCGATGGGTGTATGCACCGCCTGGTAGTCGGCGGCATCGGTGCTCGGGTTCGCGGTAGCGGGCGGGGTCGGCGTGAACGAATTGCACACGCAGAGCGCGCAATCGAGTTGATTGACGACGGTGACGGCGATGTCGGTCATGCAGGGGCTCCGCGGGACGCCACGGCGGCGCCCCGGCAAGTGAAGACAGACGAACCGGGAGAGCCCCGTTCGTGGCTGCCGATGGTCGCGGCGCAGCGGCGCCGCAACCATCGGCTGAGGCCGCGGGGCTAGAACTCCTCGTCCGGCTTGAACTCGTCGTTCTTGGATTTCTCCTTGGCCTGTTCCTCGTTCTTCTCTTCCGTGATCTTGTTCAGATCGTCCTCGGCCTCCGCATTCTGTTGCTGCTGTTGCACGGAGAAGCCGGCGCTGTCCTGCTGGTCGATGACCTTGAGCTGCGACTGCTCGGCGGTGATCTGCTGCTGGTTTTCGGTGATCTCCTGCTTCACATTCGGGTCAGCGGCATTCTCGCCGCTGATCTGCGTACTCTCGGTCTCGACCTTCATGGCTTGGTTCTCCAGGTTCTGGTCGACCGATACGCTGGCGTCCTCCTCGATCTGCTGCTCCTGCATCTCGACCTCGACCTGCTGTCCGTCGATTGCCACCTGGTTGTCGCTCGTCTGGAGCTTCTGCTGAACATTCTGCTGGTTCTGCAGAAGCTCGCTGCCCTCCGGCACCTGGGGCGCGTTCGGGCCGAGCTTGTCGGCGTCGGCCTGGGCATCCTTCTGGGTCGTGTCAAGATTGTCCGCAGCGTCGTTGTGCACCTCCGCGATATCCTCGTCGGTCGCTTTCTCGCCGCTCGCCTGCTCCTTGGGTTTGAGCTTCTTGTAGATCCACGAGACGCATTCGAAGACCATGCCCAAGCTCATCATCAAGGCGGTGATCGACATGAAGACATGCATGCCGGTGGAGCCCCAGACCTTGTCGGCTCCGGCCTCAAACTTCTGCCAGCCGTCTTCGTCGTCGGATTTTTTCCAGTGCAAGCCGACCACCTGCGTCCCCTCGAAGTTGCCCGCCAAGGTCGGGACGATGCTGCCCCAATCCTCCTGTTGTGCCGAGAAGGTGGAGAGCGAGGCGTAATTGAGCGCCAGGCACACCGCGGGGACGTCCGCGTGGAGGTCCGACACCAACTGGCCGTTGCAGAAGTAGAGCGACATGGCGCCGTCGGTCTTGTCGTCCCAGTCGTCGTAATAGGTGATCGCATAGCCCGCCATGGCGTTGGTGCCGCCGCCGGGCAGGATGATGGATGGGGTGTCGGTCGAGGACTTGCTGAACACGATGCGGCCGGCCTTCTTGGAGTCGTGCGGGTTCGTCGGCTGCTTGGTCAGGTAATAGGTGTACTCCGACGCGAAGTTGGCCCAGGGCGTGGCGAAGGTCGTCAACCAGCTCGACACCGCCGTCCAGGCGGCCAACGTGACGTTCTGGTAGTCCTTGGTGCCTTTGAAGAACGCGGCGATGGCGCTGTCGATGTCGCTGGTCGAGCCGGCGGTCTGATTGAGCGAATTACCGACCTGGCCGAACTGCTGTGCCAGTTCGCTGCTCGGGTTGGCATTGATCTCTTGATAGAACAGCCAGGCATTGACGCAGGGGCTGGGCTCGTCGGGCGTGGTGGTGGCGGTCAGTGTGATCGGCTGGTAGGTCATCTTGCTGGTGCCGGCGCTGGCGCCGAAGCCGGGCATGGACAGGGCCATGGTGCCGACGCTCTGCACCGGGAACCAGTTGTCGGGCTGCGCAAAGATCAGGTCGAACACCCCGCCGGGGGGGGTGCTGCCGCTGCCCGTGCTCGGTGCGCTGCCGGGGGCATTGGCCAGGGTCAGCGTATCGGACTGGCCGGGCGCCAGGGTCGTCCCATTGCCGCTGCACGGGCCGGTGGTGCTGGTCAGGGTATTGGGCAGCGCGGTCGGCGGGCCATAGGACGTAGTCGCCTTGGTGGTGGCGTTGCTGCCGCTGCCGGTGGTGGTCAGGGTGGTGGTCGCGACGATCTGCTCCAGCGCCGGCGGCACGCCCTGATTGAACGGCAGCGGTTGCAGGGTCTGCTGATAGCCGGCCGCGACGCCATTGCCGGTGTTGTAGGCGCTGATGGCGATCAGGCTGCCATCCCAGGTCGCCTGGGGGCCGGGGTTGGCGGGCGCCGTCGGCGCCGTCAGGTTGTTGGTGACGACACAGGCCGGGTTGAAGGTGATGGTGGTGGTGCTGGTTGACATGCGGTGGTCCTCCGGGTTCATGGATGGTTAAAGCCTAGGGCGTGCCGCGGGGCGGCGGGGTCGGCGCGCCGCAATGGTGCATCGGCGCGCTGCAACCATTGCGAACCGGCACACGGGCGGGGGCCTTGCGCGCCGCACCAGGATGCACCGGCCCGACCGGTCGCCAACCGCGGCTGGCGGCGCGGGTAGGGTCACTTTTCGGTGTAGTGCTCCCTACTGCGCTCGTGCGCTCCTGGAGACTGCTGCCGATCGAGGTCTTGAATCTTCTCTTCCTGCTCTCGGTAGTCGTCCTCGGCCTGCTGGTTCTTCAGCCGTTGGGACTGGTCGAGGTGCGTCACCTGGCGGTCGGACTGGAGCACGATGCTGGCGTTGAGCAAGTTGATCTGTTCGGCGCTGCTGCGCAGTTGCTCGGGGGCCTGTGGGTCGCTGGGATCGATCGCCGCGACCTGGGTTTGAAGCTGCAGCAAGGCCTCGTACTCCTTTGTGTCTTCGTTGGTCACACCGAGCGCCGCGTTGGTACTGAGCACCTGCATGCTGTCCGCGATCTCCTGAAGCTGCGCGGCCTGTTCTTGCTGCGCCAAGGCCCGGCGCTGTGCTTCAAGGCGGGCCTGGTACTGCACCCGTGTCTCATCAGCCCGCCGTTGCAGGTCGGCCTCAGGCACCTTCGCCAAGCGGTCCAGGTTGGTCTGGATCCCGCGCAGCTCGGCGAAGCGTTCCTGCCGGGTTTGCGGCCGCTGGCCTTGGAGCCCGGTCTTGATGGCCATCTGCTCAATGGTTTGCTGGGCCTCGGTCCGGCGGTTGCGCTGCTCTGCCGGGTCTCGCGCGTTGCCGTCCTGCTGCTGGATCCGGAGGTAGCGTTGGTCGAGTTCCGCCGCTTCTTCCGCCGTCAGCTCCACGCTCAAGATCAGGTCGTCTGCCGAGTCGCTGAGCGACTGGTTGTCCGCTAATGGGAGCTTCGGCAGGTCTTTGATCCAGTCTTGGACATAGGCGTCCCGCCCGCCGGTTGCCCAAGGACGGATCCAGTCGGCGATCCAGTTCTCGCCTTCGGTTGTGGACGGTCTGCCGATGGCTCGCTGGAATCGTGTGACCAAACCCTCCTGCGAATACTCTAGTGCCCGGTCGATCCAGTCCTTGGTCTTTCCCGTGTCTGTGAGGCCTTGGCGGATCGCCGTGAGCGCCTCGTCGTACAGGCGCTTCATGGTGTCCGCGGTGTCTTTTAGCGCTTGGGAAGCCCGCGGGGGCTTCTGCGGTGGTCGTGCCTCCGAGTCGATGAACTTCTCCACCTGGTTGGCGATAAAGGCGTTCTGCTTGGTCATTGCCCAGGTCATCACCCAGGTGCCCACGGCGTCGCCTTCCGGTAATCCGAATGCCTGCTCGAAGGCGCTCTGCAGGGCTTGCCGCTGCGGCTCGGTCAGCCGGGGGAGCTTGCGCTCCGTCAGGGCCGCGTCGACCCCGTCCGTGACTTGCTCGAGATAGCGCTTCTTGGCCGCCTCGATCTGCTCCGGCACGGGTGGGTTCGGGCGGTCCTGGGCGCGCTGGTCGAACGCATCCCGCACCGGTGGCTCTCCGTTTGCACCCTGTGGCTGCTCCCGGGGCGCGTCCGCGACCCGCCGCCAACGCACGATGGCGACGATGCTGCCGACAATGCCGAAGAAACCGAGCGCGCCGATCAACCAGGCCCACCAATAGTCGGTGAAGCTGTCGGCGATGTCGTTGATCGAGAGAGCCTGCTGCGTGCCGGGGTCGACCAACCCCAGGGCGGGCCGGTCGCCGAGGTTGCCGACCAACACCGGGGCGGCGGAGGCCGCCCCCGGCGCCCCGGCGAAGCCGAGATACAGGCATAGCGGCGAGGCCTCCGCGCCGGCCGCGGCGGCGGCAATCAGGCGGCCCGCGTCCAGGCGCAGCGCGGTGGTGGTGCCATCGGTGGCCTGGTACTCGCAGGGACAGTCGGTGTTGTCCGGCGCCCCGGAGCGGGTCAGGCGCACCTGCCCGGCCGGGCGCGGCGGCCCGCCGCCGCCGTGGTCCAGCGTGGCGAGGTGGAAGACCAGCTCGGGTGCGTCGCCGAGCCAGGCCGCGGGGTCGGTGAGCAACCGGGCGCCCTGCACCGCCAGTTCGTCCAGGCCGACGCTGCCGCCGTCGGCGTGCCCGGCCGCGGCAAGCTGCGCCGACCGGTCGGCGGGCGGGTGGCCGTCGGCCGCGCTGTCGAGCGCGGCGATGAGGTGCGGATCGGCGACGAGCCGCCGGTAGGTCGCGAGGGCCGCGGCGGCTGGGGTCAAGGCGGTGTCGGTCATGTCGGCTGCTCCGGCAAGGGCGCGTCAGGCGCGGGGTGGCGTGGCGAGTGAAGTATTCGTGCAACCGGCGTCGGGCGGGATCGGCGCGCCGCAACGATGGATCGGCGCGCCGCAATTTCTGCGGGTGGGAGGCCAGGCCGGCGGGTGCCGGGGTGGGTGCCGGGTACCGACCAGGCGGGCGTTCGGCGCTCAGGGGACTTGATTGATCGGGCATCCGGCCCGATCAATCAGCACGGAACAAGGCGGATGGCGGGCCTGCTGTCCCGCACGGGCAAGACTGAACCTTCAACTTTGCTCTAATCCGGGTCCAGCCATCGGTTGTGCTCTGCAGGGCGCTGGTCGCGCTGCCGATCGTTCGTCAACGCATCGACCTTTCGTTCCTCTCCATCGTTGTCGTACGACGGCGCTCGCCTGCCTGGTGCCAGGCTGGCGTCGAGTTGCTTGGCGCGCGTCTGGTTCTCTTGGTCGTCGGCTAGGATGCGCTGCTTCGCGCTGGTATTGCTCTGCGTTGGCGCCCAAGACCCTGCGGGCCAATACGATAACGCCGATGACGACGCCGAGGACGGCGACGAGTGTCAAGATCGGCCAATTGTCGGCAATGAAGTTGCCGACGGCGGCAGCGGTATCGCCAAGCGAGAACGCCTGCTGCGGTACCGCGGCGGTGGCGCTGTTCGGGGCGTCGGCGGCGGCGAGGGTTGAGACGGGGTCGGTCATGGGTTGTTGCTCCTGGGTGATGGCCGGGCGGCGCGTGATACCGAATGGCATGAGTAGCGGGCGCACCGATGGGCGACGGGGGCCTTGGTCATCAACCCGGCCATCGCGCGACCTGCACGGCCGCCGGTCCGCACAGCGGACTACAGGCCACGGCGTTACCGTAGGGTCCGCTGTGCGGACCGTCTGCGGCTCGACGTAGTTGCGAGGTTCCTCTGCCGTATGATGCTGGGTCTGCGGGCTTTCGGGGCGGCCGGTGGGGTCGTGCGGCTCATCGCCCTCGCGGGAGCGGTAACCGTCGCTTCGCGGCAGGGACTGGCTCGGCGACCCGGCCTGCTGTTTGGACTGGGGCGTGCTGCTGGCTTGGACGGCATCGATCTGTTTTCTGGTGTCCTGGAGCGTCTGTGCGGCCTGCCATGGCTTCTCGGTATCGATCGCGCTCACCTCCAGTTGCAACGCCAGCAGGGTCGCGTACTCTTGATTGCCCGCCGTTGTCCCATTGTCGGCGCTATCGACGAGCCTCTGTTGGGCTTGCGCGATATCCGCAAGTTGCGCGGCCTGTTCATGGGCAGCCGGGCGCCAGCGGCAGCCAGGTCTTGCGGGGCGACGCCGTCGGCGTGGCTGTTCAGCAGCGCGGCGAGGCGCGCCGACAGCGCTGCCGGGGCGCTGCCGACGGCGGTGAGACCGCGCGCCGCCCCGGCCTCGGGATCAGTGGCGATGCGGCGCCAGGCAGCGAGGGCGGCGGCAGTCGGGGCGGTATCGGTCATGCTCGGCTGCTCCAGAAAGGGCGCGGCAGGCGCGGGTTGGGATGGTGTGTGAAGTATTCGCGCAACCGGCATCGGGTGGGGTCGGCGTGCCGCAACCAGAGGTCGGCGCGCCGCAATTGTTTCGATGGGGAGGCTGGCGGTACCGGCGCGGGCCGAGCCCGCGCACCGCGCACCGCGGGCGGTGGGTGCCGTACAGCTCGGGGGTTGGGCTCAGTCGATGCGTGGCTTGACTTCGCGGTACTGGCCGGATGGCTCGTCACGCGGATCGCTGACGGGCCGGTCCCGGTAGAACTCTTTCTCTTCTTCCTCCGGGGAACCCCGGCCCGCGGCGATGACGTTGTCGATGCCGCTTTGCACTTGCCGATCGCCCGGCTGGGACTGTTGCACGCCGACGCCGGCGATCTGGTCGAGTTGGTGCTGCGTGGCGTCGAGCCGGGCAGCGGCATCGGGGGCCGCGGGGTTGATGGCTTGGACCTGGAAGACAAGTTCCGTGAGGGCCTGCTGCTGCTCCTGGAGCCCCTGGGTGCTGCCGATGGTGGCCTGATCCGCAAGGGCTTGCTGCGCAGCGGCGAGTTGCGTCAATTGGACGTTCTTGCGGTCCGTGTTACGCTGTTTGCGGGCGGCTTGCACTTTGCTGAGCGGGGCGAGGGCGGCGGTCAATGCGCTGCGCTGTTGGCCTTCCGCCAATCGGGTGGGATTGGTCAACTGCGCGTGCAGGGCCTTTACCCAGTCGTCCACGAACTCCTGCCGACGCGCGGTCGAAGGGTCTGCTCGCGGGTCACGCGGCCGTTCGGCGGTGGTCCTGGTCGGCGACTCGAGTGGGAACTGGGCATTGAAATCGGCGCGGATCTCTTCGGTCACGGCAAAGGGAAGTTCCGCGACTGTTGGACTCAATCCCTGGTCGATCAGACCTCGTTTGATCCGCTCTTGCACGTCAAGCAGGAGGGTATTGCGTGCCTGCAATATCGCGTACTCTCTGGTTCTTTGCTCCAGGTCCTCCAGCCCATAGCGGATAAGCTCGTCGGGCGCGCTGCCGGCGTCGCTTGCTGCCCGCTGTCGGGGCGGCAACGCGAGCCGGTCGCGCGCGGGCGTGCGGATCGCGACCCAGAGCACCGTCCCGATCACGAACAGTGCGAAGGCGCCTAGGAGCCAGAGCCACCAGTCGTCGACGATACTATTGCCGACGGCGTCGATGACGTCGCCGAGCGTGTTTGTCTTGAGCGGGGCCGTGGCGGCGAGGGGTTCGGTCGGGGTGGTGTCGGTCATGGCAGCAGCCTCAGTTTTGTGGTTGAGCAGGTCGGCGACGGCGCGGGGTCCGGCTTCAGTCCGGAAATGTCCGGAATTCTTTCCTCGGGCTGCTTGGCTCAGACTTCGGATCGGTGGGGGACGGCTCCCTGTAGACCTTGTGCTCTTCCTCCTCCGTGGAACCACGGCCCCCGAGGATGACCTTGTCGATGCCGCCCTGTACCTGCCGATCGCGCGCTTGCGACTGCTGCACGTCGGCGCCGTTGACCTGGTCGAGTTGGCGCTGGGTGGCAGTGAGCCAGTCGGCGGCATTGGGCGACGCGGGGTCGATGGCCTCGATCTGGAAGGCAAGATCCGTGAGGGCCTGTTCCTGTTGCTGGAGACCCTGGTTGCTGCCGTCGGCGGCCTGTTCCGCGAGGGCTTGCTGCGCGGCGGCGAGTTGTTCCAATTGGTCGGTCTTGCGCCGCCTGTTGCGCGCCTCGTGAAACGCGTGCAGCCGGTGCTGGGTCAGCGCCTCGGTCATGTCGCCTTGCACGAGCCAGTCGAGCTTGTCGAGGTCGGCCGACCCGAGTTGCCCCCTCGGGTCCCCGAGTCGCCTGCCATCGGCATCGAAGGCGGTCGGCATCACGGCCTGCAGACGGGCGTCCTCCGCCTCAGTGCGGAACTGCTCGGCCCATGCCGCTTCGTCGGCGCTCAGGGGCAGGACCAGTTGCAGGCGGTCGTCCAGTTGTCGGCGTGCGGCGGACACGCGCTTGACGATGTCCAGGAGCTGCACGCCTGTCTCAGGGTCGCGCGGATCGAGCCGGCGCAGGCGTTTCCCGTCGTTGCTCAGGCCGGTGGTGAGCCGGTCGAGGGCCGGGTCATCCTGCAGGAGTCGTCGGCGCGCGGCGGCCAGCGCCTCGGGTGGCGCGGACAGGTGGGTCTCGATGAAGGTGGTCAATTCCGGGTAGTGGTCCGCGATCCGCTCGCGCAACGCACCGAGGTCCGGTTCGCGTTCAGCGAGGACGTCGATGAGATCCAAGGCCAGTGCCCGGTTCTCGGTGTGCAGCGCCCAGAGCTCGACCCGTACCTCGGGTGGCAGCCCCGGCAGCAGCCACAGCACGATGCCGAACTCTCGGGCGATTTCGGCCTCGATGCCGGCTTTGAGTCCGGCCCGCTCCGCCGCACCCCGCGGGACCTTTTTCAACTCATCGAGTTCATGGCGCTCATCCGCCGTCAAGTCGCGTTCGTCTGCTTGCTCGCTCAGGACGCGACGGCGGGCCGCGGCGGCCTCGTCTTCGGCCACCAGGTCTTCGGCCACCAGCCGCGCGTGGCGGCGCGCCTGCACGAGGTAGCGGACGCCCCAGACCACGAAGCCGACCATCAGGGCGACCCCGCCGACCAGGATGCCGAGACCGACCCCAGGCGGCAACCCCAGCAGGCCGTCGTCGGCGGCGGCTGGTGCGGCGGCGAGGGCCAGGGCCGCGGCGGCGATGCGGGCCGCGTGGCGCGCGGTATCCGACCCGATGCGGGCGGCGACGAGGGGTGCGTTCATGGCAGCAGCGGTCGCAGTTGGTGGTTGAGCAGGTCGGCGGCGGCGCGGGCCTTGCGCCAGCGCGCCCAGACGAAGGGCTGGCCGGCGGCGGCCAGGGCGACGAGTCGGTCCCACACCGGTGCACTCAGCCCGAATTCGGGTCCGGTCCGGCGCAGGTCGGCGGGGGGCGGTACGCGCCCGGTGCAGGGCCGGCGTCGGCCGGAGGTGGGCTCGATCCAGCCGGTCAGCACCGGCGACAGGGTCACCGGGTCGAGCAGGGCGGTGACCTGACCGGCGAGCGCACCGGCCGGTCCGCCGCTCCAGGTGATGCCGGTGCGCTGGATGTGGCAGGCGTTGATGGCCTGACCGTTCCAGGCGAGGGTGTCGGCGCCGATGCCGAGGACCCCAGCGGTCGGCGGGTCGAGCCGATAGTCGCCGTACAGCGCCGGCGGCAGCATGGCCGCGGGTTGCCAGTCGCCGCTGTGGGGCTCGCCGATGCGGGCCAGCCGCAAGGCCCGTCCGGCGACGCGCAGCGTGCGTCCGCGCAGCGTGATTGGGCCGGCCAGGGGCTGGTCGTCAATGGCGATGACCAGCGCCCGTCCCGCGGCGCCGTCGGCGACCTCGATGCGCAGCGTCCGGCCGGCATGCGGTCCGCTGCCGGGCCAGTGCCCCAGGTAGGCGGCCGGATGCTGGGCACCGGGCTCGCCCTCGCGCAGGATGGCCAGTTCGCCGACCGGCGCCCCGACTCCCGCCGGCCAGAGGTGGCCGAGCAGCCGGCGCCGGCCGTGCCGGTCGAGGTCCACCCGCAGCAGTCCGTGGTGCGGGTTGCCGGCCTGGGCGCGCCAACTGAGCGCGCCGCCGCGAAAGCCTGGGGCGCGGATCGGGGTCTGGTCCACCCAGACCGCGACCCGCGGCCCCAAGGCATGGATGACCACCAGCGGGCCTTCGGCGCCGCCATAGACGCCGGCCCAGGGCACCAGCGAGGTGCGCCCGATGCGCTCCAGATCCGCGCGCAGCGACGCCCAATCCAACGGATGGTCCTGAGCGGCAGCCCAGTCGCTGACCTCCTGCGCGACCGCGGGCGGGCGGGCGCGCGCCAGCAGTCCGCTCAGCTCGCGCACCAGCCGCGGCGCGGCGAACAGCGCCGACAGCAGGGCCTGATTGCCCGGATGGCACGCCGCCAGGCCCTTGGCCGCGACCTGGATGGCCCCGGCATCGCGGGTGGCGAGCAGGCGCTGTTCCGCGGCGTCGAGGCCCGGAAACTCGGCCGCCGAGACGGCCCGCTGCGGATCGCGGGCGTAGCGGTCACGGCGGGCCGGGTCTTGGCGCAGGGCGAGCAGGAAGCGGCCGGCGGCGGTGTCGGGCTGCCATTGGTAATCGGCCGGCACGCGGAAACGGGCGAAGTCGGCAAAGGCGCGCCGCTCGCGCGGCCCGTAACGGCCGATCTCGCGCAGCGGCGAGGTCGGGGTGCGCACCGTTTGGCCGGGTGCGAGCAGGCCCAGTTCGCGCATCAGCGCGGTGTCCACCGGGGCGCAGTCCTGCGGTGCCAGGTAGAAGGTGGACAGGCCGGTCACGGCACTCTGCAGGGCCGGGTCGTGCAGGGCGGACAGCGGGTGGCAGTCGATCAGCGGGGGGATGCCCGGATAGCGCGAGGCGATGTAGTTCACCACCGGGTAGTCGGGTCCGTAGAACCCTTGCAGATAGTCGAGCAGCACCGCGAAGCGGCGGTTCAGATAGCCGCGGCGGCGAAAGCCCAGCTCGCCGATCAGCCCGACCTGCCACAGCACCACATGCAGGCTGGTGTCGGGGCGGCGGCGGCGTAGCAGCAGATCGGTGGCCTCGTGGGTTTGCAACCCCGGATGGGCCGGATCGATGCCGAGATCGGCGCACAGGCAGTCGAGCGCCGAGATGCCGGGGCGCAGCGTCGCGCGATGGCCCTCGCGGCGGGCGATCAGCACCGCGCGATGGCTGGCGAGCACGAAGATGCCGGGGTGGCCGTAGAAGATCGCGGTGACGCGCTGCCCGGCGCGCACCGGGTGCAGCAGCGCCTCGGCCATCTGCATGTAGGTCAGGTAGCGGACCTTGTGGTCGTCGTAGAGGACGTAGAGGTCCAGCGCATCGGGGCGCAGGGTCTTGATCCAGACCACGGTGGCGGGGTCGGCGACGCAGAAGAACACCGCGTCGGCGTCGCGGATCAGCGCCTCGTCGCCGACCACGAAGCCGACCGACTCGATGCCGGAGCCGATGATGGTGAGCGTGCCGGGGACGGCCGGCGGGGTGGTCGGCGGGGTCTCGCTGATCATATCCGCGCGCGCCGCGATGGCGCGGGCGAGGGTCTCCCAGGCCGCGGTGTGGGCGGCGCGGGTCGGAAAGCCGGCCGCGCCGGGTGCGGCTGGGGCGGGGTCCGGCGCGGCGGCCGGGGCCGGGTCTGGATGCGCGGCTGACATGGGCGGGCTCCTGATTGCGCTGCTGGGTGGGCGCGGGACCCGAGATCGCCGGACCCGTCACCGCGTCCCATCGTGGATCGCCCGCTAAGTATCGGCCGCGGGGGGCGGCGGTGGTGTCGGCGCGCCGCAACGGCAGGTCGGCGCGCCGCAATTTCGGCGGCCCCGGTCCGCGCCGCGCGCGAGAAATTGCAGCGCGCCGACCTGCGATTGCGGCGCGCCGATCCCGCCCGGCGTGCCGACGCCCTATGCTCCCCTCGACACCTGCCCGTGCGGGCGTGCGCTGCCGCGGCGATCCGTGCGGTCCGCGCCGTCGCCGCGGGCGCAACGATAGAGGCCGCACATGCCGCACAAACGCTCCGCGAAACTCAGTCTGATCGCCGCGCTGGCGGTGTTTCTGGTGGTCATGATCCTGGTCACGGACCTGTTCGCCCGCCACGTCGTGGAGGTGGCACGGGCGGCCCCGGGCGACGCCGACGATGCTCAGACCTATGTGCTGGCCTTCCTGCTGATGGGCGTTTTCGTCCTGTTTACGACGCTGCCGCTGCTGATGATCGTTGCCTACCGCGGCCTGCAGGGCGCGATGCTGTCCGGCGCGGTGGTGCGTGGCCTGTCGCTGTGCGCGCTCGACGACGATCAGGTGCAAAGTCGGCTCACCGAGTACGAGGAGCGCAACAGCCTGTCGGCGTTCTTCCTGCCGTCGATGGTGAATCTGCTGCTGATGTACGTGGTGTGGACGAGTGCCCTGGTGCCCTACGGCATCGATCACGTACTGCTCCTGATGGGCGACAGCGCGCGCAGCCCGATCAGCTTTGCGCTGCTGCTGACCGATGCGGCAAAGTCGGCATCACCGCTCACCTGGGCGCTGCTCGGAGCCTATTTTTACGCGCTGACGCTGATCGTGCGGCGCTGGATGCTGGCCGACCTGACGACCAACGTGCTCTGGAAGATCAATGTGCGGATCGTGCTGACGGTGATCCTCGGCAGCCTGCTGATTGCCTTGGGCGCCGGCGCCGAGGGTGCGACCGGTGCCTTTGGCGAATGGGCCGCGGCGCTCGGCTTCATGGTCGGTATCGTGCCGGATCTGTTCCTGCGCTGGGTCGCCCAGCAGTTGAAGCGCGTCGGCGGTATCGATGCCGAGGAGACCGGGCTGTTCGCCCCTTCTGAACTCCAGCGCAAGCTCGACGGCATCAGCTTCTGGCAGGTGGACCGGCTCGGCGAGGAGGGGATCGAGAGTGTGCATGATCTGGCGATGAAGGAGATCCCGTCGCTGCTGATCAAGACCCGCTTCGATACTGCCCTGTTGCTGAATTGGGTGGACCGCGCGCTGCTCTGCACCCAGGTCGATGATGACCTGACGGTGTTCAAATGCGCCCACCTCTACACCGGCACCGACCTGATCGCGGCGCTGGCGCGTCCGGACGGCATGGCGACGCTGTTGCAGGGGCTGCACGACGGGGCCGCCAACTGCGCCGCCCGCGGGGTCGGGCGTTCCGGCAAGGGCGGGCCGGTGAGCATCACCGCGCCGATGATCGAGAACATCGTGAGCGGGCTCACCGACGGTCCGAACCTCCGCCACGTCACTGCCTATCGGCGCAGTACCAGCGTCGACGTGTCGGCGAGGATGACCGCTACCGCGCCGGTCGCGCCCCACCCGGCCGGGGCGGTGACGGGGGCGGTGTCGCTGCCGATCCGGATCAACACGGCGGCGACCGGCGGCAACGGTGCCGACGGTGCGCCCCCGGCCGCGACCGTCGGCGCTGCGGCGCCGGCATGGCCGGCAGGCGATCCGCTGCCGACGCCGTCGCCGGCGATCTGATTCCCACCGGCGCGACGCGGCCCGCCGCCGCCCGCGTCCCAACCAATGCCCCGAGGAGAATCGACCATGTCCCTGTATCGCGTCACCGCGAGTGTCCTGGAACTTCGCGACGGTCCCGGCGCCGACCAGCGGGTCCTGACCCAGTTGCCGCGGGGCACCGAGGTCGAGGATCTCGGCGTCAGTGCCGCGGGCGTCTGGCGCAATGTCCGCGCACCGGCGCAGCAGTGCACCGGCTGGTGTGATTCGGCCTATCTGCAGGCGGTTGCCGGCCCGGCGGCCGACGCCGCACCGACCCGACCGGCGCCGGCGGCCCCGGCCGGCGGCAGCGCGGTTGTCGCTCCGACCACGACCGGCGTCGGCGCGCCGACGAATACGCTGGTCTTCGACATCTCGCACTTCAACGGCAATGTCAACTTTCCGGCCGCCTATCAGGCCGGCAAGCGGGCGGTGTTTCACAAGGCCACGGAGGGCACCGGCTATGCGGACCCGATGTTCGCGAGCAACCGCGGCAAGGCGCTGGCGGCGGGGTTCCTGTTCGGCGCCTATCACTTCGGCACCGGCGACGACCCCGTCGTCCAGGCCGAGCACTTTCTCGGTGTCGCCAAGCCGGATGGCCGGACCCTGCTGGTGCTGGACTGGGAGCCCAATCCGCAAGGCGCGTCGATGACCCTGGCGCAGGCGCGTGCCTTCGTCAGCCACCTGCAGCAGCGGACCGGTGTCTGGCCGGGGTTATACTCCGGCAGCACGGCGCGCGCGGCGCTCGGCGATGCGGCGGATCCGATCCTGGGCAGTTGTTGGCTGTGGCTGGCCGAGTACGGCAGCGCACCGGTGGCACCCGCCGCCTGGGCCGGCTGGACCCTGTGGCAGTACACCGACGGCACTCACGGCCTGGAGCCGCATGGGGTGACCGGGGTCGGCAATTGCGACTGCGACCGCTTCGCCGGCGATGCCGCGGCGCTGGCGGCTTTCTGGTCCGCGCTCAGCGGGCGCTGCTGATGCCGCGCCCGAGCCTGATGCGCCCCGCGGGTGGGCGCGACCGGGCGCACCTGCCACCCGTTGCGGAGAGGAGCCCCATGTGCGATTGCCGGCCGCTGCCATCCTCAGCCCCCGTCCACCCGGCGGTTCAAGCCCCTGACCCCGGGTCGGATCACTACCTGGGGCGGGTCATGGTCATCGACGACGAGCCCGGCCCGCTGGGCGCGCTGATGGATCTGTTGCGCCGTCATGGGCTGGAACTGGCCTGTGCCCAAAGCTACGCGATCGCCCTGCACAATGCGCCGCTGATCCGGCCGGATCTGTTGCTGGTGGATATCGGCCTGCCCGACGGCGACGGGGTTGCGCTGTGCGGGGTGCTCCGCGCGGACCCGCGCCTGCGCGACGTGCCGGTGATCCTGCTGACCGCGCGCGCCGATCTCGACACCAAGCTCGCCGGCTTCGGCGCCGGCGCGGTCGACTATGTCACCAAGCCGGTGGCCGGCGAGGAGGTGCTGGCACGCGTCCTGCGCCATCTCGGGCTGGCCGCCGAGCGGCACTCGTTGACGCGCCGGCTCGCCTGCTACGAGCCGCGGGCGCCGCACACCCCGCCGCGGTTGCCGTCGGACCTGCCCGCGGACCTGCCGGCGGAGGTGGAGCGGGTGCTGACGCGTACCCGCGACCGGTTGCTCTGCGATCTGCGTACGGTGCCTACCCTCGACGCGCTGGCGCGTCACGCGGGCACCAATCGCACCACGCTGGGGGCGCTGTTCCGGCGTCACCTGGGGCTCAGCGTGTTCGGCTACCTGCGCGAGCAGCGGTTGCAGATGGCGCGGCTCTTGCTGTCGCAGACCAGGCTACAGGTGCAGGAGATCGCCGAACTGGTCGGCTACGGCTACGGGCGTGACCTGAGCAATGCCTTCAATCTGCGCTTCGGCCTGTCGCCGCGGGTGTTCCGCGACCAAGGCGCGGCGGCGGGCGTAACCGGACCCTCGGCAGCGGCGGCGCTGCCAACGGCGGCGGGCGGGCACGACGGTGCTAGAGGTATTTCCTGAGGAGCTGATGTTATAGCCTTCTCACTTGATATCCAGACAGGTCCTTGGCGTAGGGGCGGGTTTGAAACCCGCCCCTAGGTCCGGTTATCACGTTCAACGGCTATACTTCTTGGTGAGCCCTTCTAACTCACCACCCCGACCCACCGCAGCAAGGGCGGTAGTAGGAGTGCGGTGACAAAGGCCGAGAGCGCCATCGCCAGACCGGCGAAGGCGCCCATGACCGGGCTGACCTGGAAGGCGCGGGCGGTGCCGATGCCGTGGGATGTCAGACCCAGGGCGAACCCCTTGACCGCGTCATCGCGCAGCCGCAGCAGCCGCAAGAGCCCGGTGCCGAGGATGGCGCCGACGATGCCGGTACTGATCACCAGTACGGCGGTGAGTGACGGCAGTCCGCCGAGCTTTTCGCTGATGCCCATCGCCACCGGCGCCGTGACCGACTTGGGAGCCAGTGAGATCAGCGTCTTGGTGTCCGCGCCGAAGAGCCTGCCGAGTGCGACAGCGCTCAATCCGGCGGTGGTCACCCCGGCCAGCAGGGCCGCCAGGATGGGCAGGGCCAGGGTCTTGAGCCGCTCGCGCTGGCGATAGAGCGGGATGGCGAGTGCCACGGTCGCCGGCCCGAGCAGAAAGTGCACGAACTGGGCACCGTTGAAATAAGTCTGGTAAGGCGTCCCGGTGAGTTGGAGTAGCGCTATCAGCAGGCCGATGGCGATGGCCACCGGGTTGAGCAGGGCATTGTCCCGGCCCAGCCGGTAGATCTTGAGCGCGATCAGGTAGCAGACCAGGGTGGCGGTCAGCCACAGCAGCGGCGAGGCGGCCAGGTAGACCCAGATCTGGGTCAAGGGGGCGTCATTCATGGCGGCCGCCGCGGCGCCAGGCCAGCAGGCGCTGCATACCCGCCATGGTGAGCGCGGTCACCGCGAGCGTGATGAGTGTGCCGAGGATCAGGGCGGCGGCGATAGCCGGCCATTGGTCGCGCACCCGTTCCCAGTGGACCAGGACCCCGACCCCGGCCGGAACGAACAACAGCGAGAGGTGGCCGAGCAGGGTGTCCGCGGTGTGCGCGACACGCTCGGAGACGCCGCCGCGCAGCCCCAGCCAGGCGAGCAGCAGCAACATACCCAGTACGGGTCCCGGTACGGGCAGCCCGGAGACTAATACCAGCACTTCCCCGGCGAGTTGGCAGGACAGAATCAGGGTCAGCGCTTCAAGCAACTGCGTGTCTCCTGGCAGGCAGTTGGTGGTTGCCCGTGAGAGCGACCTCCGGCCGCGAGGGGGTCTGGCGGGATAGCGAACTTTGAAGTATACCGCGCGAACAGCGATTCGGCCTCAAGTTCCAAGACCGGATCCGGGTAAGCATAGACGCTGGGAGGTCAGCTTGCCGGCTCCCCTGCGCACCTCCCTCGCGCCCAGGTCCCGACACTGGGCAAGGATTCCTGCGTATCCGGTGAGCGATAGACAATGTATTCTTCAGTCGCGCGTCCAGCCCGCAGCAAGGGTTTCCATGTCCGCTTCCCAATCCGCGGTGGTACCCCCCGACCACAGCACCCGCGCGCTGAGCCTCCGGGTGCGGGAGGACATCCGTGACCTGATCGATCAGGCGGCGAGGACTCAGGGCCGCTCGCGCTCGGAATTCATGATCGGACAGGCGCACCTTCGTCGTCTGGATGACGGCGTCATGATTCCATCTGCGCGCCCCCGACGAACCCGCGGCCCGTGCCCCCTTCGAATCAGGCCACCCCGCCCTTGGTTGCCGAGCGCGCCGCCCTGCTGTTGCGTCTCGTCTCGCCGGACGACCCGCTGACCACAACCGAGGAGGGCGGAGGGGCCAGGCGCCGAGGCTGAAGAGACAGAATTCGAAGACTTGGATGGAGAGGCCAGCGAGCCCTTGGAGGACGCGTGACGACGAACCGACGAAAGACTCCCCCCTACACCTATGCGCAGTTCTGGAAATGTGCCCTCCAAGTCAATTCGGAGGGGTATAGCCGAGCCTATCGCGGACAGGACCATGGGCTGACGGGAGATGCGTTCCTCCATGCCCTGGTCACTGCCTGCCGGGAGAACGACATCCAGGTAGTCGGCCTTGCGGACCACGGGAATGTGCAGGATGTAGACCGCATCCGTGACGCACTCTCCCCTCACGGTATTTTGGTTTTTCCGGGGTTTGAGGTCGCGTCGACCGAGAAAGTGCATTGGGTGTGCCTATTTCCAGAGAATTCGACGACAGACCATCTTAAGCGCTGCCTTGGCTCACTTGAACTAACCGATCCGGAGGACGGTGTTCAGCCCTCTCGTTTGGGCGGAGAGGAGCTACTACGAAAAGTGCAGCAGGTATGGGGCGGCTTCTGCTACGCCGCCCATGCCACGCAGAAGAATGGCGTTCTGAAACAACAAGCGAATCATCTCTGGAACTTGCCTGCATTGGCGGCGACGCAGATTCCGGGGAAAGTCGATGATCTGCCCGTGGAATACAAGCAGATCGCCAAGAACCAGGACCCAGCCTATTGCCGCGAGCGGCCCATGGCATTCATTAACGCAAAGGACGTGGCGCAACCGAGCGACTTGGCGGAGCCGAGCGCCTCATGCTTCATCAAGATGACACGCCCGTCATTTGAGGCGTTCGTTACTGCCTTCAAAGATCCGGAATCGCGGGTGCGATTGCACCACGAAATTGGTGAGCAGCATTACAGTCGTATCAAGACCATGGCGATCACGGGTGGCTATCTGGACGATGTCAAGATCGCTTTCTCCGACCACCTGAACACGGCGATTGGCGGTCGCGGCACTGGGAAATCTACCCTTCTTGAGTGCCTTCGCTACGCCCTGGACCTGGACCACAAGGGGCAGGAGGCGCGCAAGCAGGGGGATCGCATCGTCAAGGAGAATCTGGGGCCCGGCGGGACTATTCAGGTCAGCCTGGTTTCCGCGGCCAACCAGGGGGCACGCTACAAGGTCGTGCGTCGCTACGGTGAGCCGCCGCGCGTCTATGATCCCAACGGCAATGTCTCGACGCTGCATCCGAGTCGGGATTTGCTCCCGGGGATCGAACTGTACGGTCAGAACGAGATCTTCGAACTCGCCCGGGACGAATCTGCCCTGGTTCAGGTCTTGGGCCGGTTCATGCCGGAAGACGCCGACCAAGAACGCCGGCTTGCGGAACTTCGCAAGAAACTGATGGCGAATGCCGCGCAGTTGGAGCAGGCGCTGGCCGGCCAGGACGAACTGGAGCAGGACCTTGAACGTCTGCCCAAGCTCAGCGAACAAGCGGCCCAGTTCAATGCGCTGGGGATCGAAGAGAAACTGAAGCAGGTGCCGATGCTGGAGAAGGAACGCCAGTTGGGACCCAGGCTGGGTGAGGAAGTCGAACGCGTCGAAGAGGCCGTGCAAGCCCTGGATACCGCGTTGCCTGACTTGGCCTTCCTGAGCGACGCCGCCTTGGAGGGCTTGCCGCACGCCGACTTGCTGCGCAGAGGACGGGCACTGCTGATCGCTCTCCAGGTTGCAGGTAACGAGGTTGTAACCGGACTCAACGCCGCTCTGGAACTGACGCGGGCGGGGCTCGCGACGCTCGATGCTGACTTGGCTAGAGCGTTGGATGCGGCCGAAAAGGGACTGGAGGCCGAGTTCGCCAAGCTGCCTGATGTGTCCGGTAAACGTGGTGCCGAGGTCGGGCGGGCCTACCAGGCGCTGCTGCGCCAGATCGAGCAGATCCAGCCCAAGCAGTCCCGTTTGTCGACCGCCCGCACCCTCACGGCCTCACTCCAGCAGGACCGGCGTAACCTGCTGGGGGAGTTGTCCGAGCTTCGCGGCCAGCGCACCAGCGCGCTCACGAACATTGCCAAGCGGCTGAACACACGTCTCAGCGGCAAACTAAGGATCAAGGTCCGCGCGGGCGACAATCGCCAGGCGCTCAAAGCCTGGCTGTGCGGGCTGCCGAATATCAGCGAGAAACGGGCGGCCTGGGTGGACGACGCCGAAGACCTGACCGTTCCTGCTCTGGTCGATGCCATCCGATCGGGAGAGAACGCCCTGCGCAGTCGGCAGTGGGGGATCACCACTGGGATGGCGGATATCCTCTGTCAGTTGGACGAGCCCCAGATCATGGCGTTGGAAGTCATCGACCTCGAGGACCGCGTCGATCTGCAGTTGAACGTCTCCCATGAGGGGGAACTGTATCGGTCTCTCCACCAGCTTTCCACCGGGCAGCAATGCACTGCGATTCTGCACCTGCTGCTTCTGGATAATATGGACCCGCTGATCATGGATCAACCCGAAGACAATCTGGACAACGCATTTATCGCCGAGCGGATCGTGATGGAGCTGCGGACGGCAAAGACCGTGCGGCAGTTCATCTTCGCGACCCACAACGCGAACATCCCGGTGTTCGGTGACGCGGAATGGATCGGCGTGTTCAGTGCGAGCGAGGAGCATGGAACTCTGGACGAAGGGGCACAGGGCTCGATCGACGTCCCGGCGATTCGCGACCAGGCCGCGCGTATCCTGGAGGGCGGGGAAGCCGCCTTTCGTCAACGCCAGGACAAATACGGCTACGGATATTGACACGCTATGACCAAGACTGATCTGCTCGAGTTGATTACCAATGGTGAGAGCTCCGGCCTGGAGTTCAAACGCGACGATGTTCGACCGGAACAACTCGCGAAGGAGATCGTCGCGCTGGCCAACTTCCAGGGGGGACTATCCTGCTCGGGGTCGAAGACGACGGTGCCATCACCGGTATCCAGCGGCACAACCTGGAAGAATGGGTGATGGACACGGTATTCGGGCGCTATGTGCATCCGATGATCCTGCCCTTCTTTGAAACGGTGCAGGTGGATGCCGGGCGCCGCGTGGCGGTGATCTCACTGACCCAGGGGACGGCCAAGCCCTATGTCCTGCGGCTCCAGGACCGCGAGGAGATCTACATTCGCGTTGGGAGCACCTCGCGCAAGGCTTCGCGCGAGCAGCAGGCGCGGCTGTTCGCGCTGGGCGGTCTCCTCCACGCGGAATTGCTGCCGGTCTCCGGCACCGGCTTGGCGGACCTGGACCTGGAGCGCCTGCACGACTATCTGGGGCAGGTGCTCAAGGACCCGGAGGTGCCTGTGGACGGGGATTCCTGGGTCAAGCGGCTGACCAGGCTGGGCTTCATGACCGAGCGTCCTGGTGGGGCCGAGGTCTGCACCATTGCGGGTATCGTCCTGTTCGGCAGGCGCCCGCGCTGGGTGCTGCGTCAGGCGGGGGTGCGGTGGATGGCGTTTCCGGGGGATTCCATGGACTACGCGGCTCAGGATGACGCGATCCTGGACGACGCCTTGGTCGGACTCTGGCGCACCGAGGACGGGGACCGGACCCTGGAGCGCGGCGGTCTCCTGGAAGCCGTGATCGAACGGATGCGGCCCATTGTCTCCGAGGAGTCGGGCGAGCTCGCCGATGGGGTCCGCCGCGATCGGCACTGGTTCTACCCGGCGGCGGCGACGCGGGAGGCGCTGATAAACGCCCTCGCGCACCGGGATTGGACCCGGATGGAGGATGTGGAGGTGGTGAGCTACGGCGACCGGCTGGAGGTGAAAAGCCCGGGTGCCTTGCAGAACTCCATGACCGTCGAGAAGATGCTGGCAGGACAGCGCTCGCCTCGCAACCCGCTGATCGTCGATGTGTTGCGTGACTATGGCTATGTCGACGCCCGCGGCATGGGGGTACGTACCAAGATCGTCCCGCTCCTGATCAGCCACAACGGGGTGGCACCGGAATTCGAGGCCACCGACGACGCTCTGACCGTACGAATGTTCCGTGGTGCGCGTGCCGCGACCGGGTCGAGCGACTGAACCACCGGGCTCTGATATAGACTAGAGTTTCACACCCTATCCACTTTCCCCCGCCCGTCATTCCCTCCAGGTTTGGCTAGGAGCAGCAACCGGGCGGCTGCGTTCGACCCGGTCGCGCAGGTCGCGTGCTAATCTCCGAGCCGGAGTGATCGGCACCGACCCGCTTGGAGAAGCTCGCCCTATGTCGTCTATCCATCTCGATCTGCCCGGCACCGCGCTGGCACAACTCGACTGGCCGTTACCGGACATCATCGCCGGTCAGGGCGTCGCCATCCCGGCCGACGTCCAGTTCGGCGAGGCGCCACTGCCCGTCGCCGCCGACGGCATTGCCGACAAGGGCTGGGGGCCGGTGCTGGAAGTCCTGAACGATCCCGCGAAGGTCGTCGCCATCGCCGCCGCGGTTTCGATGATCGTGCTGGCGCTATCGCAGTTCCTGACCGACCGCGCCCATCAGCCGAAGCTGCTGGTCCTGCACGAGGTCTCCGAGACCGTCGCGCTCGACGGCAGCGTCACCCGTCGCCGTGCCGAACACCCGGTGCTGATCGAGCCCGGCCCGCAGTTGCAGGCGGAACTGACGGCCCGGTTGGAACAGGGCAAGGGACTCGTCATCGAGTTTCGGTACGAGGACTGAGGCCGCCCGGCTCGGGAGGCACCAACTACATGGCACACAGGGCATTACTGCTGGGGCGCAACGATGGGCAGGGGCTACAGTGGTGTTGTCGCTACGAACCGGACAACGGCGATCGGGATGGTCTCGGGGCATGCGACGTGCGGCGGATGCGCGATGCGCTGGTTGGGCACGGGTACCGCGTGGAGGTGGTGCCATCGCACTGCCGTGAGGAAGAAGACGTTAGCAAGATGCTCAAGCTGGCACTTGAAGGGTGCGACGCTGACGACGATTTCCTGTTCTACTTCAGCGGGCACCTCCGTGCTGATGCTGATGCGCCTCAACTCGTGTTGGAGGCCAGTGCTACGCCAAAACTCATTTCGCTTCGATGGATTATCGAGCTGCTGCAGGTCCGGTACAAAGTCAGGAAGACGTATGTCATTCTGGACTGCTGTCAGGCGGATCGGGTGCGGGAGGTTTGGAAGCCCGATGAAAAACTCGCGATCAGGGTACTGGTCGCTACGCACAGCCTTACACCAGCCAAGCAACTTGCCAGGCTCCAAGGCAGCCTGTTTACCCACTGCCTCTGCGAGGCGCTCCAAGATCCTGAACACTGGGATCCACACGCAGACGGGGCGCTCGTCGATGACGACGGCGGAATCCGCTCCGAACGACTGTCCCATTGGCTGGCCGAGCGGATCGCTGCTGTTTGGTCCAAGCACAAGGGCGACGGTCCGGCGCCGGTGCCCCGCGCCTACGGCGGACGCCGAGGCGAGCCGTTCCTGGTTGCCCGCGTGGACCTTCACACCGGCTGGCCGCTGGACCTCCGCAACAACCTCTACCGCGCGCTGAAGACCCTGGAGCCTGATCTCGACAAGGTGCTTGGCGCCTACCAGCACTGCCGCGCGCTGGCGGCAGGGCATCCGGACCTGAAATCCTGCCCGGACGGTGCCGACCGCCGCTGGATGCTCGGCCAATTGCTCGCCGCCGGCCACTATTGCGAGAGTAGCGGCCTGCGACTTCCGCTCTTCACCTTCGTCACCCGGCTCGCGTGCGAGCTGGGTGAGCCGCCGCTCTTGTGGGGGTGGCTGGAGGAGGCTCGTCGCTGGCTGGAAGCGACCTGCCGCATTGATGCCCAGGTCATCGCCGCCGCCGCGGCCCCGCGGCCCCAACCCGCCCGGAATGTGCAGCCGGACCCCTACCTGATGGTGCGCCTGGAGCCCGACCTCACATCACCCGATGAGGGGATGCTGATCTCTTGGGACTTCTACCCCGACTCCGACCGGCTGGATACTAGCAAGCACGGCCTGCCCGTCTCGGTGCGGGCAGACCATGCAAGCCTCGCCGCCGCGGTCGCCCGCGCCGCCAACACCTTGATTGGCTGTGTCCACACGCCCCGGATCGAGGTCCTGCTGCCCTTCGCCCTGCTCATCGACGATGGGTTCGTCGATGCCCTGGAACGCAGGCTTTCCCAGTCACAGTCTACGGGTGATGCCAGCGCGGCGGTCACCGCTGTTCGACTGCGGCCCCGGCACCTGGCCTTCGATTGTCCGCTGGTCTTGCGCTGTCGCGAGCGCTGGATCCCGCGCAAACGCGGCGAGGATTACGGCGGTGCGCCGCTGCGCGACCATTGGGCCTTACATCGGCCCTGTCTCCAGGCACCCGCCACGGCGCCGTGCCTGGATCGGCTGGTGCGCAAGCAGGGGCAAACCTGGGCGGAGGCGGCCTTGGCGCGGCTCGTCCGACCGCGCGGCCAGCGCGCGGCGCTCGCGCTGTTGAGCCCTGAACCGATCCCCGACCGGGATGCGTTTCGGGAACTGTTGGAGACCGGCCTGCCGATCTTGCTGTGGCCGCGTCGACGGGCCGCGGAGCCGCCGTTGCTGAACGCCCTGGACACCGAAGTGGCGGGGGGTGACATTGATGTCACCCTTGCCGACCTCCCCGCTGCGCTCCATCGCCACCGCCGTCTGCAGGCGCTTGCCGAATCCCCGCCGGTCTGCGACTTCTCGCTGCTCTGGGATGACCCTGACCGGCCGCTGCTCCATGCCATGCTGACCCCGTTCGGCACCGATACCTTCGGCTGAGGTAGCGCCACCCGCCATCCCAACCTCGCACCCCCTGACAGACAGAGACCCCGATGCCTACCCCCGACACCCCCGCCTGGTACGTCTTCGACGGTACCGCGATCAGCCGCACCGACACGGCGCCAGACCGAGAACGCCTGCAACGGCTCGAAGATCCCCCGCCTTGGCGGGTCTTCTCGCACCCGGGCGCGGACCAGGGCAGCGAGCGCGCCAGGGCGTTCATACCGGACCCGGCCGATGTCCTGCACGTCAACGCCGCGCTGCAACTGCGCCGGCCGCTGCTGATCACCGGCCAACCCGGCAGCGGCAAGACCACGCTCGCCCATGCGGTGGCGCGCGAACTGGGCCTGGGGCCGGTGCTGCGCTGGTCCATCACCAGCCGCAGTACCCTCCAGGACGGCCAGTATCAGTACGACGCGGTGGCGCGGCTGCAGGACATCGAGCGGATGCGGCTCGCCGCGGACGGCCGCGCCGCCGAGCCGACCGACATCGGCCGTTATCTGACCCTCGGGCCCCTCGGCACCGCGTTCTACGGTACTGACCCCGAAACGACCGACGAACCGTTCCCGCGCGTGCTGCTGATCGATGAGATCGACAAGAGCGACATCGACCTGCCCAACGACCTGTTGCACGTGCTTGAAGAAGGCCGCTTCGAAATCCCGGAACTGGTCCGGCTCAAGGAGCAGCAGCCCGCGGTCGAGGTGCGCGGCTGGGGGGTCGGCGCTCGGCGCTGTCGCATCGTTGAGGGCGAGGTCCAGTGTCGCGCTTTTCCGCTCGTGGTCATGACCAGCAACGGCGAGCGCGAGTTTCCGCCGGCCTTCCTGCGCCGTTGCCTGCGCCTGCGCATGCAGCCGCCGGGCAAGAAAAAGCTCGCACAGATCGTCGCCGCGCACTGGGCCTCGGCGCCGGAGCATCAAGCCGCCATCGATGCCTTGATCGAGGAATTCCTGCGCTGCCGGGAACAAGACCGTAAGCTGCTCGCTACCGACCAACTGCTGCACGCCGTCGCGCTCTCCATCGCCGGGGTCGATCTGACGCGATTCTGCGGTGAGGGCATCGAGGACCGCGGCGTGCTGGGCACGCTGTACGCCCCGCTGGACGGCGACTGACGGCCCGACCCGATGCGCCACCTGCCCGCCCTGCTGGAGGCCCTGTTCGCCGACGGCGTGCTGCCGACGGCGCACCGTCCGTTGGGCGCGGACGCGGTGGCCGATGCCCTGTGGCTGGCGCGCTTCATGGGGCCGGTCACCATTGGCGCCGCGGCCGGCGCGGCGGCGGTCGCGCCCGGTCAGGGTGACACGCGCGACCTGGCCCCGGCGACCACCACGGGCGCGGAGGCACCGCCCCCGCCGCCGGCCTTGCCGCCGCCGGACCCATCGGCGCCGCCGGCGCCGATCGCCCCGCCCCCCGACGAGGGTCCGGTCCACGTCGCCGAGGGCGGCGCCGCACCGCCCGGCGGCGCCCCCGGCCTGCCCGCGACGAATCTGGCGGTCGGGCGCCCGAACCTGCTGGATCAGCCGCTGGCCATCGATCGCGCCCTGCGCCCGCTGATGGGGCGGCTGCCGTCGCCGACCCGCCGGGTGCTCGACGAGGCCGCCACCGTGCACCGCTGGGCCGAGGCGCGGGTGCCGATCCCGGTGCTGCGCGGCGCCCCGGAGCGGCGCTGGGAACTCGCGCTGGTCGTGGATGCCCACCCGGCCTTCGAACTCTGGGCGCCGTTGATCGACGAACTCACGCGGCTGCTGACCCGCCACGGCGCCTTTCGCGACGTGCGCCTCTGGTGCCTGGGGCCGGAGCGGCCGGCGTCGGCGTCCGGCGACGCCGCGTCCCCGGTTCGGCCCCCGGTGCGGCTCTGGCCCGGCGCGCGTCCGGGCATCGGCGCCGGGCGCGCTCCGGCCGTGCTGCGCGACCCGCGCCGGCTGATCCTGATCGCTAGCGACTTCAGCGGCCCGGCCTGGCGGCGCGCCGCGCCGGACGCGCCGCCGGCCAACCTCGCCGTGCTGGCGGACTGGCAGCGGCGCCAGCCGGTCGCGCTGTTGCACCTGCTGCCGGGCACCCTGTGGCCGCGCACCGCGCTCGGCAGTGCCCGGCTAACCCGCGTCAGCGCCGCCTCGGCCGCGCACCCGGCGCTGCCGCCGCGGCTGCTGGTCCCACCCACTCCCAAGCGGGTGAAGCACGTGCCCAAGGCCGCGCGGGCAGAAAACGGACCCATCGGCCTGCCGCTGCCGGTGCTCCACCCCGACGCCGCCGGCCTCGGCGCCTGGGCGCGCCTACTCGGCGGGCGGCCCGGCGCGCGAATGCCGGCGGTCTGGCTCGACGCCGCGCCGACGCCGCCGGGCATCGCGCCGCCGCCGCTGGGCGCCCGCGACCGCCTGCTGCGCTTTCAGGCCGGCGCCAGCGCCGGCGCGCGCGCCCTGGCGCAGGCTTGCGCCGGCATGCCGCTGACCCTGTCGGTGGTGCGCCTGGTCCAGCAGACCTGCCATACCGGCGGCGGCCCGGCCGCCATCGCCGAACTCTTCCTGAGCGGCCTGCTGCGCCGCGCCCCAGACGCCGACCAGCCCGAGGTCCGGCCACCCCCGCTGATGGTCCTGTACGACTATGTGGACGACGTCCGGCAACTGCTGATTGACGCCGAGCCCCCCGCCCGGCTGGCCGAACGGCTGCGCCTGGTCAGCGCCACGGTGCGCCGCAACCTCGGCAGCACCCAGGACTTTCTGGCTCGCTGGATGGACCCCGAGCAACCGCCGGACCTAGACGGGCCGGGGTGGACGCCGAGCCAGCGCCCGTTCGCGGTGATCCGACTCGCGGCGCTGCGGCGCCTGGGCGGGCGGTATGCGGAGCAGATTGGGGGGCTGGTGGAGTTGATTGAGCCCGCCCAGTCGCCGGGAGGTGCTCTGACCGAAACGGGTGTTGGCACGCCGCGGAAAGGTCCTGAGGGTCCGGAACCCGAGCCTGGGCCGCTACCCGGCTCAGGGACTGTTGCCGCTTCTGGGCGTGCCCCAGGTGACCCAATCAAGCTCACCCTTCTTGGGTATTCAGGCGCTGGGAAGAGCACCTTTCTCACCGCCGCACTGCTCGCCTCAGGATTGGGGCGATTGCGCTCCAGCGAATCCGGCCGCCCGCTGGCCGTCACGCAAAGGCTTTCACCAGGCGAAATGTCTTTTTTCGCGAGTCCGGTGGATGACCGCGGCGTATCACGGCTGGATCTGCTGCGCAAGGGCCAGCAGTTGCCCGCGCCCTTAATGGACGAATGGGTGTCGATCCGGCTGGCATTGGAGTTCGCTGGGAATGCACCCATTGAGTGCCTCACGTTCGACTATATCGGCACACTGGCGGTGATCCAGAAGCCTGACTTCCGAGGGTGGCGGCTTCAGGAGGAGAGGCTTCAGGAGCAGATCAGGACCGGCGACTGCCTGTATCTATTCTTTGATGCCAGCCTGCATCCTGGCCAGCATGGGGACACATGGCTCGCCATGCTGCAGCAGGGTCAGGGGGAAGCGATCCAGCGCGTCTACCAAGCGTTTACCGAGTCCCGATCGGGTTGGCCTATCATCCTGGTCGTGACGAAGGCAGACCTGCTGTTCGCCGGCAAACCGGCGCAATACATCGCCACGGAGATCGACCGACTCAACGGCAGGGGTGCCGATGCCATCGAGCGCGGCAAGCAAGTGTTCCGGCAGTTCATGCGTCGGCAAGGTGCCGGACCCCTTGCGGAGGTTCTGCTTGCGAAGCGTCGACGAGCGGTTGTTCGTGTGGTGTTTGTCGCCGCGCTCGGCGCCACGCCCAGTGAGATACTACCCCGTTCCGGAAATGCGCGTGCCTACGTTATCGCCCGGTTGTCGGATTGGGTGCCCCTCGGCATCGCCGAGGCGTTAGAGTATGGAGTAGAGGCCGCGATTCGAAGGCGGCGCCTCACATCCTTCACCCGCTTCTTTGGCGGCATCCTTTCCCGACCGAATCGCAATCCATTCGGAGAACCAGAGACGGTTGGTCCAGTAGCAATTGATGTACGGTCAGAAACTGGAACCGATCAGGTAGAGACCGGCTCTCTAGCAATCCGTGCCGAACGCGATCGATTGATCGACCGCGTCCTGACCGCCGAACTGCGCGCCCCCCACACCAACCCGCGGCGCCGCCTGGAGATCGGCGATCTGCTGGCCGCGCAGCCCGCGGGCGATCCGCGGCCCGGTGTCGGCCTGGGACCGGACGGCCTGCCGGACATCGCCTGGGTCGAGATTCCGGCCCTGACCGTCGCCGATCCACGGGGCACGCCGCGCACCTTGCCGGGTTTTCGCATGGCGCGCTATCCGGTCACCAATGCGCAGTTTCAGGCCTTCATCGACGCCGGCGGTTACCCGCCCGCCGCCGGAACGGGTCTGTTGCAACGCCTGCGTAGGAGGCTGGCCCCGGGTGCAGGCGACGGCGACTGGTGGCGGGGCCTGGCAAGACCCAGACCCGCGCGGCCCCGCTGGCCGCAGCCCAACCGCCCGCGCACCGATGTGGACTGGACGGAAGCGCTGGCCTTCGCGCGCTGGCTGGCCGTGCGGCTGGACCTGCCCTCCGGCAGCATCCGGCTGCCGACGGAGGCCGAGTGGGAGCGGGCGGCGCGGGGGCCGGAGAGACTGGTCTATCCCTGGGGCAACGGCTATCTTCCGGGATTCGCCAATGTCGATGAGACCGCCGGCTATCCGCCATGGAATCCGCCACAGACCACCGCGGTCGGCCTGTACCCGCACGGGGCGTCGGCCTACGGCGTCGAAGACCTGTGCGGGACGGTCTGGGAGTGGTGCCTGAACCCGACGGACCCGGCGGCGGGCGACGCGGGCCCCGGCAGTCCGGTACTGCGGGGCGGCTGCTTCGACAATCCCCCCCAGGCCGCCCGCGCCGACGACCGGGGCCGCGATTGGGCGCCCGGTCGCAACGACTCCCGCGGCTTCCGGTTGGTCTGGTGCCCGCCGGACGAACCGGCGACCTGATTCCAGCCCGAGTTCCGGGGACAGTATACGTAACTCGCGGACGCGGCGAGTAAAACCCCCTGGGGGAAACCGGGGGGCAGACCCTGAGGTATCCCCACGAAATGTCTATTTTGATCAGATAGATACAGAGCTATTTAGTGGCTAGGTAAGGCCCTGACGCAGGGGTTCCGCTAACCTACTGATGTCTCGCGCAGATTCGTGGAATACCTCAGGGTCCGCCCCTGATTTGCTTTCATTTAACGAGGTGCCACATGCAGATTGAGGCCAAAGTCTCGCCCGACGGCGTAGTGACTGCAAAATTGCCAGACCGCTACCGCGACCGGCAGGTGCGCGTGATCGTCGAGGACGAGGATGAGCGCCTGTCCCCCCAATGGGCGCGGCTGGCTGAGATTCTCGACCGGGCCGAGACCCTGACGATCGCGCGCCGCAGTCATCGGGAGATACTGGAGGAGGTGCGGGGATTCCGGGAGTCCGTATGAGGCTTGCTTATGTGGACTCCTGCATCTGGATCACCTTGATCGAGGGTCTGGACACCTACCGGACGCCGATCCGCGAGGCCTTGGCGGCCCTGGCACGGGACGGTTGGGAGCTATGCACATCGGATGCTGTGTACCTGGAGGTCCTGATCCGACCGCTGCGATCGAAGGACGACACACTGGCCGGAATCTATCGGGCGTTGCTCGCCGCAAATCGGGGCCTGGCTATTACGCCATCCGTTTTCGCCGACGCCTTGGCGCTAGCCGTGTGCGACGGACTGAAGGCAATGGATGCAGTGCATGTGGCCATCGCCAAGCACCACGGATGCGAACGCTTTGTTACAACCGATCCCCATTTTCGGTCTATGACAACGATAGCCCCGGAGCTGATCGGGCTCCCGAGCAGCTAGCGAGACTGGGTAGCTGATTCGCCTGCCGCGCGGGCGCGAACGGATGCTTTGCCCCCCAAGCCCACCGATGCCGGAACCACTAGCAGCCTGTCGGACTTTAGGCGATTTCCGAATAAGACGCTATCAAGAATCA
>JACDZJ010000052.1_pt1 | contig 56425 bp, 42 predicted proteins | sample 7365721 | NCBI WGS metagenome assembly JACDZJ01 (sample SAMN15143480, study PRJNA637477) | pond metagenome | biome: freshwater wetland ecosystem [ENVO:00000243]; feature: pond [ENVO:00000033]; material: pond water [ENVO:00002228]; isolation source: pond water containing pink berries ... | reverse complement strand
TTTACTCAAATTATGTATATCTTTCATGACTTTAAATTTAACGAAGTAGAATTAAATACCGCCACCAGTGACGAGGAGCAAGCGGTATCGATGACCAGACTCGGCCCCAGCAAACCGAAGGTGTAGGAGACGCGCCCGGCAGCCGTATTGAACATGGTACCGGTGAAGGTGTACGGGCCGGTGCCGTGACCCAGTTCCCGGCCCACTTCGGCATACTCGCAGGCGGACATGCCGATATAGACCCCGGTACGGCTGCCACTCACCTCCTGGATCGACCAGCCGGCATTTTCGAAGGCCTCGAAACTCACTTCCAGCAGCAGTCGCTGCTGGGGGTCCATGGCCACAGCTTCCGCTGGGGTGATGCCGAAGAACAAGGGGTCGAAGCGCTCCACGCCATCAAGAAATCCGCCCTGGCGCGTCGTCAGACCGTCCATGGCTGCCGGGGTTTCATGCCAGCGCCCGGCTGGCACTTCGCGCACCGGGTCCCGCCCTGCGGACAATAACTGCCAATAGGTTGCGGGGTTTGTAACCGCACCCGGGAAACGGCAGGCCATGGCGACGACGGCGATGTCTTGGTCCGCCCCGGCACGCGCCCTGGCAGGTTCCAGGGCCAACTGATCCGACTCCGCGCCAAGCCCGGACAGGCGTTTGGCGATATGGCAAGCCAGGCTTCGGACGCTGGGGAAATCCAGGGGACTGGAACTGTCCAGGGTCAGCCCAAACGCCTGTTCCAGGTGATCCTTGAGTTGCAGCAGACGCAGGGAGGTGAAGCCGAGATCGAAAAAAGCGCCATCCGGATCGAGATCATCCCGCTGCAGCAGGCGGGCGGCGATGGCCCGGGTACGGGCCAGCACACCGGCGTCATCCAGTTCGATGCGGCCCGCCGGTGTCCCCGTCGGTGGCATCGCGTTGCCAACCACGCCGATCGTGCGTGTTTCTCCCAGCCGTGCCAGGCCTGCGTCGTAATCTCCCGCCAGAAAAGCCTGGAGCAGGCGGAAACGCTGAACCTTGCCGCTACTCGTTTTAGGGATGCGCTGGGTGGCGAGCACATGGGCCACGTTGAGGCCGAAGGTCGTTTGGACGATATGCCGAATCTCAGTCGACAGCGTAAGGAAATCGCCGTCAGCATCCTTGTGATAGACGAAAATCAACAAGGCTTCGCTGCCCGACTGGCCATCCTGGGCACCGACGGCGATGAATTTGTTGAGCTGACTCTCGCCCTTGGCGCGCAAGATCGCCTGCTCGATGTCGTGGGGAAAGTAATTGACCCCGCCGATGATAATGATCTCTTTGACCCGGCCGACGACAAACAGGCGGCCGTCTTGCAGGACCCCGAGATCCTGAGTATTCAGCCATCCGTCGGCGGAAAAGGCGGCGGCGGTAGCCTCCTGGTTGCGGTAATAACCCTGGGTGACTGAGTCGCCTTGAATCTCGATATAACCGACGTGGCCTTCCGGCAACGGCCGTTCCTCGGCGTCCGCGATGCGAATCCGGGTGTTCGGATAAGGGCAACCACAATCCACGAAGTCCGCGCCATTGGGATCGCTCCGGTCCAACCGATGCACCGGCTCGCCCACGGCCAGATGACGCCGGTCGAAGCGAGCCGACCGGATTTGGTCCTCCCCGATCATGCACATGGAGGCAATTAGGGAGCCTTCGGCTAAGCCGTAGCCGGCCGTCATGGTGTTTTGCGCCAAGCCGTAGGCACTCATTTCTTGGGTGAATTCGGCACACAAGTCGGCGGAAATCGGCTCAGCGCCGTTCATCACGATCTTGACGCACGACAAATCCCACTCGGGCCGAGCGCGCCGGCTGCGGCGGAACTTCTTCAGGAAGTGGCGATAGCCGAAGTTCGGCGAGCCCAGGATGGTAGCCCGATACTTGTCGGCCATGGCGAACCAAAGCATGGGGTTCCAGATAAAGGCATCGGTGCTGATGCGAATTTGGTCGCACGCCGCCACCACCGGCGCCAGATGAAAGGCGATCATGCCGAAATCGTGGGTGAGGGGTTTCCAACTGAGGAAGCGATCACTATTCGTGTAGTCGATCGCGGCCAGCATGTCACCGATATTCGACAACAAGTTGCTGTGTGTCAGGATGACACCCTTCGGCGAACCGGTCGAGCCTGAAGAAAATTGGATGAAGGCGATCTCTTCCGGATCGACCGGCACCACCCCGACTCCGCCGCTGTCACGGGCCAAGGCCAAGGGCTGAAGCAGGCGCTGTGCCATGGCATGCCAGGTGTCTTGCAGGGCACGGCTTTCGGCGAAACGTTGAAATTTTTCCGTCAGTTGCGTACTATCCGTCAACAACCAGGGCTGCGCCAGGTGTTGCCAGACAGCGAAGACCTTTTCCGTTGTAGCAGTCTGGTCACCGAACTCCAGGGGTACGGGGATATAGCGGCCGATCAGGCAGGCCCAGTAGGTCGGGATTAGGGCGCGCAGATCGGTAAACTGGAACACCACTTCCTGACCGGTCTCCAGACCGGCCCCACGCAAACCGGCCAGGATGTCCAGAGACTGGCGCAACAGGTCCCGGTAAGACAGAAACTGCTGGCGATCGCTGCTCTCCACCAGATAGATGCCACGCTCGGTGCGTGCTGCCGCCTGCAAGGCTTCCAGCAGAGTAGTATGCATGGCAGTCTAATAGACGTTACAGTCAATGTTGAGGCGAAACATCAGATAGACTCCTTCGACGGCGGGGTTCCGGCCGGTCGGAGCGTTGCCGGCGCACGATAGCGACGGATGCCGAATTCCGCTATCAACATTTGCTGAATCTGGGTCGAGCCTTCAATGATTTCCAACACCTTGGATTCACGGTACAGGCGCTCCACCGGGTAGCGCTCGGAAATACCGTTAGCCCCAAGCACCTGGACCGCATCGGCGCTGATCTTGACCGCCAGCCGGGAGGTGACGTATTTAGCGATATTGGCCTCATTGATGGCCTCGTCGTCCCCGGCGTCGCGCAAGGCAGCGACCTTTTCACACAGCGCCCGGCCACTATGGACACCCGCCACCGCATCGGCGATCAATGCCTGCACCAATTGGTGCATGCGCAACTTCTTGCCGAACTGTTCACGGCGCCGGGCGTAACTCACCATCTCCTCCAGGGCCGCCTCCGCCACGGCGACGCCGGCCCAGGCGATACTGTAGCGGCCGTAAAACAGGGCGGCATTGGCGACAAAGCTGAAGCCGGCGCCGAGTCGCCCCACCAGGGCATCGGCCGGTACCGTCACGTTATCCAGTTCAATTTCCGCCAAATGCGCGCCGCGACTGGCTAAGAGGCCCGTGATCCGATGCGTGCTCAGCCCCGGGTTACCGCGCTCCACCAGAAAAGCACTCATTTCACCAGCACAGGTGGCGAAGACCAAGAACAGATCGGCGATGGCACCGTAGGTGATCCACTTCTTCCGGCCCTGGAGCAGGTAGCCATCCGTCACCGGTTGATAGGTGGTCTTTATGGCAGATGCATTGGAGCCAGTCTCCGGCTCGGTCAGGGCGAAACAGGCAATGCTTTCACCACGGGCCAGCCGCGGAAGCCAAGTCAGTTTCTGATCCGGACTGCCCAGCCGGGCCAGCGTCTCTCCTACCAGACTGGTATGCACGGTCAACAGCGCTCGCGCGGAATTGCAGCCCTTGCCGATTTCAGCCGTCAGTTGGCCGTAGGACAAGGCGTCCAAGCCGGCGCCACCGTATTCCACGGGGAGCATGCTGGCCAGGAAGCCCTGCTCCGCCATGGCGGAAATCACATCCGCAGGCACGGCGTAGGCGGCATCGAACTCCCCGGCACGAGGGCGCAATACCTGATTGGCGAAGGCCCGCGCCTGCGCTACCAGCGGATGCAAAGAACGGCTGGCCATGTTCAACTATACGTCCGATATTTCCCGACCAGTTTCGCCATAGCGTCGATGGTACTGAAATTGACCAATGCGATGTCTTCGTCATCTACCGTGATGGCGAAGCTCGCCTCGATGAAATTCAGAAGACGCATGGCGAACAGCGACGAAACATAGCCGAGACGAAAAATATTGTCGTCATCCTTGACCGCGGTATCTTCATCCACGTTCACATTGGCCATAATGAATTCCCGAATCTTCTCGCGCACGCCTTGCTCCCTGTCTGTCATAATGACGCCGTAGATGTGAAAAATAGTCTAATAGTCGATGAGCACATCAATGTAGGGCGGAAAGCCCTGGACAACGGCCAGATCGTGCTCGAAAACAGTGCGCCGATCATCGCACCGTTCAATCTCGCGGAAACCGGAAAACTGATAGGTGACCAGCATTTGTCGATTGCGATCGGTGCGACGGAAATCGGCGCGCAAGCCTTTGCCCCGGACCCGTGCCCGCTGCATCAGATGGGTTAAGAGCACGCTCCCGACCCCGCGCGAGACGGTGCGACAGGACATCAACAACAGGCGGATATAGTCGTATTGCGCCTGGTGTTCAAGCAGGGCCAACCCAATCTTACCATATGAACCGTAGCGGTCACTCAACTCGCAAATGAGCAGGCTGTGCATAGGTGACGCCATGAGCCGACGCAGGTCGTCACTGTCGTAGGTAATGCCGGTGGCGTTGAGTTGGTTGGTGCGTATGGTTAATTCCTCAGCTCGCAGCAAATCCGCCTCTTGGGCACGGCTGATGACGAAGCGCATCGCCAGGGTAGCGAGAAATGCCTCCGGTGTGCCCACAAAGCACTCTTGGTCCTGACGCCGTGCCTGCTCGTGCAAATACATGAGGCGACGCCGACCGGCGTCTTCCGTCATGATCGCCGCGCGCAGCCTGGGATGATCCAGTAAATCCACATAGGATTCGGCAGGGACACATTCCACGCTCGGGTGTATCGCCCGCACCTCATCACGCTCAAACGGCTGGTCGTCAATGAACAGCAGGGTATCCATGCCCACGTCGAGTTGGGACTGAATTTTGGCGATCCCCACCGACTTGGCGCCCCAGTCGATTTGAGGATAGAGAAAATACTCGGCGAGGCCAAATTGGGCAAGCTTTCTCATAGCATCAGCGTGGTCGTTCCTGCTGCTGATGGAATTGAGTATGCCCCGGCGATCGAGCTGGTATAGGACATCGCCTAAGCCTGGTTTGAGCACCACGTCGTCACCTTCCGCCAGGACGCCGGTCCATAGCGTGTGGTCAAGGTCCCAAACGACGCACTTTACCGGTTTGATAGCGGATGTTTCACTCACCGGACGCACGCGTTCCGCTCCACTCTGCGTATTCATAGAATCCCCTTCCCGACTTCTTGCCGGTAATCCCGGCATCCACCATCTTACGCAGCAGGGGACAGCAGCGAAACTTTGGATCCTGGTAATGCAGATAGAGCACTTCCAAGGAACGCAGCACCGTATCCAGGCCAATGAGATCGGCAGTTTCCAGCGGTCCCATCTTATGGCCGTAGCCGTCGCGGAAGATAGCGTCGATCTCGGCGGGAGCCGCCACACCGTCATGCACCAGGAAGGCGGCCTCGTTCATGAACAAGTGCGACAAGCGGTTGGCGACGAAGCCCGGTGAATCCTGGACGACGATGGCGTCTTTTCCGAGGGATGCGAGAAAACCCCTAGCGGCCAAAATGGTTTGCTGGTCGGTGTGAAACCCCTGCACGACTTCGACAATCCGCTTGACCGGCACCGGGTTCATGAAATGCATCCCGATCACCCGCTCCGGGTGCGGCAAGAGCGCAGCGATGCGGGTAATGGGTATGCAGCTCGTATTGACGCCGTAGCGGGTGTCCGGACGGCAATAACCACTCAAGGCAGAATACACCCGCTGCTTGACACCAAGATCCTCGGTGACGTTCTCAACGATCCAATCCACCGGCCCCAGATCCGCCAGGTCGGTGCTGGTGCGTATCCGGGTAAGAAGCTCGTCAGCTTTGCCGGTGCCGAGTTTGGCGCCCAACAAGCGATAGCCTCTCAGGGATCTGGGGAGGTCAGACAGAAACCGCGACAAGACGACCTCGTCACAGTCATGCAACACCACCCGATGACCGGCAGCGGCGCACTGCAGCGCCACGTCAGCCCCCATCACCCCCGCCCCAACTACTCCGATGACAAATGCCATAGCCGCGATTCCCGGTTCAAGAGATCAATCCATGGTTTCGAGATAACCCAGAGTGAAAATCAAATTCTTGATTTCATCCGCCTGCTTGGGCTGGACCTTGGAGACCTCCATCAGCGTACTGCGATCCTTATTCACGTTGCTGGTGATGCGCACAGAATTGGCGATGCGGTAGGGCCCGACATCGGATGCCTCACCGTAACGGATGGTCTTGATCAGTTGACCGGAGATCGAGTAGCACTCGTTCTGCAACATCCGCTGTTGCCGAAGCGACATCCAAGAAATGATCTTGGCGTAACCTTCAGTGGCCGGCTTAGCAATCAGTTCGACTTTGACCACGGGATCACCGTCCAAACTGGTCTCGGTGAACCCGCCCACGGTGTAGTCCTTCAGTAAGCTAATCTGCATGATGTCATAGTTGTTGGCATCGGTTCCCATGAAGGAATCCTTGGCCGACAGCCGGATCGAGCGACGCACATCGCTGAAGTACATCCACAGATTATTCCCAACCTTGAGCAGATATTTGTGTTTGGAGGTAGCGGGCCATTGCATGACGAGCAGGCTGTTGTTGTCCTTCATCGTCATTTCAAACGAGAAACTCTTAAGCACCGCGTCCTTGTTGAAGTGGGTCAGGCGATAGCTCGAGATGGAACTGTCCGGATAGACCGTCTGCTCGATGTGCGCAACCAATGCCTGGACATCGGCGAGGCTGAGCTTGGCCACGGCCAGAGCAGGCGTCAAGGCTGCTACGCAGGACATGCCCAGCCCGATCATCCACCTCTTGTAGTTCATGATGAATATTCTCTCATTACGAAGCCAGAAGGCCGTCACGCATGCGCAGAACATAGTCGCAGTGCTTGATGATATCTTGATCGTGAGTGGAAAAAACCAGCGCAGTCTGCTCATCCCGATTGATGGCACGCATCAGGTCGAGAATCCTTGCGGCGGTTTCCGAATCCAGATTCGCCGTGGGTTCGTCGGCCAGCACCAGTTTGGGCTTATTGACCAAGGCCCTGGCAATGGCGACCCGCTGGCGTTGGCCGCCGGACAATTCATCCGGGCGATGATCGACCCGATCGGACAAGCCCACCTCCTCGATCAGGTGCATGATCCAATCCCGGAGGGGGCCGGAGGCTTCTCGGCGGCGACCGATGCGGGCCGGCAGCTCGACATTTTCATAGACGTTGAGCACCGGCATGAGATTGAAGGACTGAAAGACATAGCCGATCTTCTCATTGCGCAGATAGGCGCGCTCAGTGGCACTAAGGGTGTTGGCATTGACGCCATCGAACAAAACCTCGCCGCTCTGGCAGGTATCCAGGCAACCAAGCATGTTGAGCAGTGTGGTCTTGCCGCTTCCCGAGGGGCCGGCGATGGTGATGAAGTCACCATCTTTGACGATTAAATTGACACCGCGCAGGGCTTCGACCTGGGTCTTGCCCAGGGTGTAATCCTTGCGGACATTGTTGAGTGCAATTTCCATCGAGATTGGTTTCCGCAAAAATGCTGATCGGCTAGCGATCGGCTAGCGATCGGCTAGGGCCTCGGCAATCGGCAATTTCGATGCCCGCAGAGCGAAGAAATAGCTGGATACAAAGGCGACCAGCAAGGGAAGCATAATCCCCAGCACGTAGCCCGACAGATTAAACGCCGGGAAGAAGTGGGATGACCCAAGAAACCCACTTAATTCCTTGTTCTCGATAGGAATACCCCACTCAGCGGTAATCAGATAGGTTTGCGCCGCAAGCGCCACACCGCTGGCCGCTGCAAACAACGCCAAGGTCATCGTTTCCCCGACCAGGATGAAGCGGATTTCCTTGGGTGCGGCACCCAAGGCAGCCAAAGTAGCGAACTCCTTGGTTCGCTCGAGAATATTAAGCATCGTAGAAAACGCGAGACTCGCGGCGACCATGATCGTGATTATTACAATGATCATCACGTAGCTCAATTGCAGGGCGCCGGTCAATTCCGAAAAGATCTGGGCGCTGTCCTGCCACTCCATGGGTTCAAGCACCGGGTTAGCGGGAACCGGTACCCGACTCAGCCTCGCCCTTAGTTCCTCCATCACCCCCTTGACCGACACATCAGGTGGGGTGCTGATATTGAGCCGCGTCACCGCCTCAGGGTCATCGACCAGCACGCGCGCGACTGCGAGATCGACATAGACATAGTTGTCGAACCAAGCCGACAGACTGATGGAGTTGAACAGGCCGGTCACCTCATAGTCGATCAGATTGACTTTCTTGTTGAGTGTCGTGGCAATCAGCCTGATCCTGTCGCCAACCTTGATGACATTACGCCGCGCAAAATCCACTGGAACGATGATTTCATACGCCCCCTTGTTAAACATCCGACCTTCAACGAGCGTAAAATTTGCGTAGAGATTCTCGTCTACGGCCCGATCGAATGCCATCGCGCGGAAGGGAATGCTGTCGATTTCCGTCGCCACCTTAACATCGAATTCCAAGCGGGGAGCGATGGCATTCACTCCGGGCAGGTGTTTGATCTCGTCGGCGAAGGGCGGCGTCAGCCGAAAATATTCATAATCCCGCTCAAATATGTTTTTGTCCATCTCCCGCGTCACCTTGGAAGAGATGAACACATCGCCGGTAGCCAACGCCACCAGATTCTGGGAAAAATTCTGATGCACCCCGGCCAGAAACTGAGAAAAATAAATGATGACAAAGCTGGAAAACATGATCAGGGCGCCCAACAACATGTTTCGCGACTTTTGCTTCCGCACATTGCGAATGATCAGCTTCCAGCGGCTATCCAGAAGCCTCCAGACGAATGCCTGCATTTGGGACTTGATGTGACCCACGGTGCCGGGTGGATTGGCAGCCATTTCGGTCATGGGGGACTCATTCAGTTGAATTTAGCAAATCGACGGCATCCTCGCTCGCAGCCCGCCAACAACTGGCAAAGGTGGTCAGTAAGGATACGCCCAATACTACCAGCAACCCGAAAAAGATCGTTGCGCCATCAAGCACTGGAATCATGATCTTACCGCCGTTCATAAATTGCTCCACCAGCGATGATGCAGCGATCCCACCCGAATGGCGGATACTTAGCAACAGTATGGCGGCAATCGCGAAACCGATACCGTACCCGATTAAAACCCGGATCACCACTTCGTAGGAGAACAGGCGAACCAAGCGGCCTCTTGTCATGCCTAGAGCGATCAGGCTGCCAATCTCTTGACGCCGTTCCCGAAGCCCCATCTTGGTCAGGATCAGAACGATCACCAGCATCACAAACATGACCACACCTACCTGTATAGCGGCCATGCTGCTGGCGATTGTTCCGACACTATTGACCGACTGCGCAACCTCCCGATAGGAATAGGCGCCGAGGTACTGCCGCTCCTGCGGACTCAGCACTGTTTCGATATGAGCGATGACATCATCAAGACGGCCGACATACGCGGGCTTCACACGAACCCCAATGTCTGTTGCCACATCTTCCACATAAAGCATCTTGCGACAGCGATCGAGATTGGCGATCACCAGCATGTTCATATATTCGTCGATCAGGACCGGCGAACTGGCATAACCCTTGATGTCGAAGGGCCGACCGTTGTAAGCCTCAATGGGCGTCTCGGTGACCACGAACAATTCCTGACCCACGGGAATGCTGAGTTTATCGACCAAGTGCTTGGAAACCAGGGATGCCTGAATACCGGACGACACCAGACTCAAGGAGGCGGCCATGTCCGGACTGACCCGGGACTCGTCCATTGGGTCAATGGCCATAACCATCGCCGGAGTCGATTTTTCGTCATTGCCGACTAGTGCGCCAAAACGCAGTCGCGGCGCCGCAGCAGCCACTTCCGGCAAAGTGCGAATTTTTGCCAACACCGATGCCAATTGATCAGCCGGGATAAGGGAAATGCGTCGCCCGGTCTGCACATCGAAGAAGTCCCGGGGCGCTTCCCGGGGCTTGACCTGGATATGTCCGACCAGACTATCGGTCATGCCGCGCACCAACGCCTCCTTTACACCGCCAATTTGCCCGGTGGCGAAGACCAGCATCCAACTGGCGATTCCAACAATAAACGTGCCTAATATAAAACGCCCCCGATGCCGGAAGACATTTCTGAATGCCAATTTGAGTAGCATTACCTTAAGTCAGCGATCTGAATGCGCCAAGGAATAGCATATATGTTTAACAAGCAGCGATTTATAGTTAAAAATGAGGGAGATGGCAGATATCGTGAACGCCGCAAAATGGAGATCGTCAGTTAACTGAAGGCCCCGGGTTCTGAATGCTCGCCAGTGTCAGGCACGTTAGGCCGCAAGCCACTGCAGGGTTCGGCCGGAACTGGGCGAACCACTCGAAAAGGCCCCCGCACTCCGCACGGCCCTCTGGAACGCCCCTAGAAGCGTCTCAACAGTCAGGCGGTGATGTATGTGGTGAAGGCAAAACCTTTCAGCAGGTGAAGAAATATAGATAGAATCATGTCTGGTAACGGTTGTCAATGGGGGAATGGGGGAATGGGGGAATGGGAGATACCTTAGCCCAAGTTTAACGCCTCAAGTTATTTCTCTATTAAGATCATCCGGTTACAGCGGAAAATATCGGTCAGTGGCACTACATTCGCGAAATTTTGTGAAGCCGGACGATTCAGGCAATCATTTTTATATCCCTCCCGGGCTGGGATCGCTGCCCAGCGTCTGGATAATCGCCAGATGCGCCGGCTCGGCGCGGGTCGCCTTGAGCACATGCAGGATGCGCCCATCCGTCCGGCGGAGGGTGGCGGTCACCCGGTACTGGCCGGCGAGGCGATCGCGCAGGGTCGACCAGCGCTCGCTGATGCCGTGCGCGCGCAGGCCTTGATCATCGTTCCGGCAGGCCGCGGACGGTCCGCACAGTGGACCCTACGGTAACACCGTGACCCGTAGGGTCCGCTGTGGTGCGTCCCGGCAAGAGCGCGTAGTCGAGTGGGTGAGAATCCCACCCAGGTAGCCGCTAGCCGCGGTCTGGTATCGAGCCTTGCGGCGGGAACTGGTAACAGGCCCGTCGATGCGTAGGCACGAAAGGAGACGAGGTGCAATGGTAACAGGTGGAGCTGACCGTGAAGGCTGAAGCCCCGAAATACCCAAGTTGGAACCGGCCGACGGTATCGCAGCACCGGCAGGCAACACCCGAGCGCGCACCAAGGGCGAGCGCGCGAGGGCGACCTGGGGTCGCAGGCAGCATCGAGTTGCACATTAAGAGTACGCGGCAACCGGGGAGAACCGTCTGCGGAAGGACTGGACGAGCGCCTCGCGGCGCTCTCGGATGCGGCCTTGACCCGCCAGTGGCAGTTACGTCTGGAGCGTGCCGATTATGAGGTCCAGTTGGCGGAGCGCCGATACACGGACGCTATGCCGACGACTTCATCGGTTGCTGTGCGCGGCGCGAGGACGCCGAAGCCTTCCACGACGCCTTGGCCGAGCGCCTGCGGGCATTCGACCTGGAGCGCGCCGCCGAAGAGGTCGCGCTCCTGCGGTTCGGCAGCGAGGCGGCCGACCACTGCCGCGAAGACGACTCGCCAAACCGCGACCCTTCGACTTCCGCGGCTTTACTCACTACGTGACCTTCGGCCGCCACGGAGGCTGTTCGGTTGGACGACGCACGATCGGCAAGCGCGTATGCAAGAAACTGCGCGAGCTCGGCGACGAATTAGCCAAGCGGAGCACGGCGGGCGGAACGGCAATGATCGACGATGCCGGTCGCCACCTGTGCGGGCACATCCAATACTACGGTGTGAGCGGCAATTTCCGCGCGGTCAGGGTCTACCTCTACCAGGGCGCAAAAGCGCTGTACCAGGCACGCGTCCGGCGCCGCCAGCGCCGCCGATTGACCTGGGCGTGCTTTTGGGAACGGATCGCCCCGCAACTTCCGCGTGCGCGTATCGTGCATAATTTCTTCGTGCCGCCCGCTGTGTGGCTGACCCGAACTGGGAGCCGGATGGTGTAACGCACCACGTCCGGTTCTGCGAGGGGCCGGCACCCGTACCCGCGTATGGTCGCGATCTTGTGGCACCGCCGGGAAACCAGGCGGCAAACAGAGAACACCAACTTCGACCTGAAGCGCGGGGAGGGGCCGGTCTACTCTCCCGGACCGACGACCGTGCAGATCGCGCGGTGGCCGGGTTTATGACCAAGGCCACATTTTCGAACACCTGCTCAAAGAGGTGAAGGAATCCGGCAAGAACGGCCAATTCCGCACCCCGCGCCAGATCATCCGTTTCATGGTCGAACTGCTGGACCCGGCCCCCGGCGCCCGGGTCATGGACCCCGCCTGCGGCTCCGCCGGCTTTCTGATCAACACCCTGCTGCACTGGCGGGCAAGCCACACGGACGCCGAATCACTCAAGCTCGAATGGGATGGCGCCCCCCACAACCTGCTCCCCGTCTGGCCCCAAGGCCAGGCCCCGGACTTGGACCAGAGCCTTCACGGCTATGACAATGACCGCACCATGGTCCGCATCGCCTGGATGAACCTGCTCCTGCACGGGCTGGAAGCCCCGAATATCGCGCAGCGCGACAGCCTCAGCAAGCGTATGACGGATGAGGAAAGCGGCGGCTATGACCATGTGCTCGCCAACCCGCCCTTTACCGGCAGTGTCGATGAGGCGGATCTCAGCGAAAACCGCCAGCGCGTCCCCTATGAGCGTGGCAAGCCCATCACCACCAAGAGCGAGCTGCTCTACGTCTGGCTGATCCTGGACCTGCTGCGCATCGGCGGGCGCGCGGCCGTCATCGTCCCGGACGGCGTGCTCTTCGGCAACACCAAGGCCCACCGTGCGCTGCGTCGGCAACTGCTGTTCGAGAACACCCTGGAGGCGGTGGTCTCGCTGCCGCCCAATGTCTTCCAGCCCTATTCGGGCGTCAAGACCTCGATCCTGGTCTTTCAGAAGGCCCAGACCCCGGAGACCAAACCCGCCAAGGGCGACGAGCCGCGCACCCGCGAGGTCTGGTTCTATGAAGTCATGGAAGAAGCCTACAGCTTGGATCAGAAGCGCAAGCCCCGCTCCGGTCAGGACAACGACCTGTTCGATGCACTGGAGAAATACCGCGCTTGGAAGGCCTATCTGGATGGCCAAGCCGATGAAGGGGCGGACTCCCGCCTTCCTGAGCGGCGCGAGGCCGCCACCGGCGGCGATTACTGGCAGCCGGACTATTGGGAAGAACGCTGGCGCGTGGTCGACGACGCCTTTCTCAAGGTCTTCCCGGACAAGGACGCGGACAAGGGCAAGCCCTGGGCCCTGCATGAGTTATGGCCCGGACTGCCGCGCGACCCGCGGGAGGCCGAGGCCGCCGTTGTTGCCGAGCAGGGGCCGCGCTTGGCCCAGTGCTTCGAACAGCATTGCGCAAACACCCTGCGTTCGGCCTATGCCGGTGCGAGCAAGGCCATGCGGTCAACCATTGCGGCCGACCCCGACAAGCGCCGGGAGCACACCGACCGCGCTGCCCGCGATCTTGGGAATCGGATCACCCGGCTGATCCGCGAGGAGGGCCTGCTGGACCGCGAGTTCGACCAGTACGGATTCAATGCACTCAAGCCCCTGATCGATGCGACCAGGCAACAAGCTGCAGCCGGGGCCGCCGAGGCGGTTGACCTCGCTGGCGCCGAGGGCGCGCCCGTTCCGGACATCGAAGCCGCCGTTCCTGAACTGCGCGCCATCGTGAGCGAATTCGCCAAACTCGACGGCTATAACGTCTGGCGCCGCGGCAATGAGACCACCCGCTACGATGGAAAGCGAACGGTCGACGAGGCTGGCGAGCCGGGACGGGCGCCGGCCCCGCAAAGCTGGGTCGTCCCGGTGCGCGTCTGGGCGAGACGCGAGACTTGGGGTGCCGATCCGGAGACCGGCGATGAGATCGTCTCGTCCACCCACGATTCGGCCGGTCTGGTGCGCCTGGACTATCTGGATTGGCTCAAGGACACCGCCCAGGTCTTCGACGACGACGCGACCATCCTCAAGGAGCATCTGGATCGGCTGGAGCCCGAGTGCCTGGAGGCACTGGATTTCAATCTCTCGGCTGGACGGCACAAGCCTTTTGTATTCGATGCAGGCGTGCACCGCCCGCCCGCTGAACTTATCAAGGAGTTGGATGCGATCTATGCGAAGATTCGGGAACGTCTGGGTCGGCTGATGGCAATGATCGAGGAACTGAAATGATTGCGAATTTACCCCCATCCTGGGCAGTGCCGCGATTGGGCGACATTTGCGAAATAAACCCTCGCTCGAAACCAGATCCAGCTCTTGACGATAAGGTGTCTTTTGTGTCGATGAGCGCGGTGAATGAGCGGTTCGGACGAATCGTCGCGGCTTCTGCTAGGAACTATCGGGAAGTGATGAAAGGTTATACCCCCTTCATCGACGGGGATGTGCTGTTCGCTAAGATCACGCCCTGCATGGAGAACGGAAAGGCTGCGATTGCGCGGGGATTGGTTAACGGAGTCGGTTACGGCTCGACCGAGTTCCATGTTTTACGCCCCAGTTCGCTCGTGATGGCGGAGTGGGTGTTTTTTCTTCTGCGCGTCGATGCCGTGCGAAGGCAGGCAGCCGCATCCTTTCAAGGTGCGGTCGGTCAGCAGCGCGTTCCTGAATCTTTTCTGGCAAGTTTCAAGATTCCTCTTCCTATTATCAGTGAGCAGCAGAAAATCGTTTCAGTCTTGAACGAGGCTGACATGATTAGGGGGTTACGAGTTATTTCAGATAAAAAGACAAGTGTGATTTCTAGCGGAGCATTAAATTACTATTTTGAAGCCCATTTTTCTAATCATGCTAGGGTGGCTACCGTAAGGCTCGGAGATATTGCAGATGTCCAAGGCGGCGTTCAGGTCTCAAGAAAGCGAGATGCTATCCCGCGAAGAGTTCCGTATCTGCGGGTGGCGAACGTGCAACGGGACAAGCTTGCCCTCGACGAAATACTTGAAATAGGCGTTACTGAACAAGAGTTGACGCGAACCGCATTGAGACCAGGAGATATTCTAGTCGTGGAAGGGCACGGCAATCCTAAAGAGCTTGGCCGGGCAGCCGTTTGGAATGGAGAAATAGAACAATGCGTGCATCAGAATCACCTGATTCGTGTTAGGTGCGGAGAAAGCATTGATCCATATTTTGTTTCTGCGTTCTTGAACAGTGTTTTCGGTCGGCGTCATTTTTTTGTTTCAGGGAACACAACGAGCGGACTTAGCACGATATCAACCCGAGTTGTTAGTGACGTGCGATTGCCTCTGCCAAGCAAAGAGGAAAGGGCAGCCTATAGCGAGTGGGTGATGGGGTTCAGGTCGCTCACCGCCGTTGCTGAATTGGGCCGCAAGCTTGAAGTTAATTTGACGGGATCATTGCAAACGAACGCCTTCAGCGGGCAATTGACCGCCGGATGGCGTGAAACACAATTGGATGATCACATGGACGAGCTGCGCGCCCGCGACGACGCACTTAATGCTATTGGCAGTACCGACTCTCGCGATCCCGCTGATGACCTGCCCGCATATGAGAACGTGCCGCGCGACGAGGGGCCGCGCTTCGAGCTTGCGCGGGATCAGTACCGAGTGCTGGGGCAGCTCGAACGCAGCGAATGGAAGTTGGCGGACGACGGGGCGCAAGACCGCGACACGAGCAGGATTTTCACCGCTGCCGAGGTCGCGCATGCCCTCACCGGTTCTTTACACGGCAATGTCCAGGCCGTCGAATCGAACCTGGCGGTGCTGGTAGCCCGCGGACTGGTCATTGCCCTAAGCCTGGAACAACGCACTCCGGACACCGACGAGACTGTTTACGGGAACTGCTACCGGCTGCCGGTAGCGGACCCAGTTGCGGACGAGGATGACGATGCACAGTCCATGGCTGGTGTTGAAGGCGCTCGGGACCAAGAGATTCTGCGCCTGCTGGGCAATCGAAAGCGTGAGGAGACGGTACCTTGAGGCTGCGCTGGCTGCACCTGCCCCACTGTGGCCCGCTGCAGGACCTGGCCGTCCGGTTCGGCCAGGAGGCGATGTTGTACGGCTGGTCGGAGTTAGACCCGGCCAAGCGCAAGGGTGCCATCAATTTCGTGGTTGGTGTCAACGGCACCGGCAAGTCCAGTCTGCTGCGGGCCATCTACCGGAGCTTCCGCGCCTTGAGCAGCGGGAGCCCACCGCCACTTCCGATCACGCTCGCTTGGGATCGTCTGATCGGCACTGAAGCGGTCACCGCCATCTTCCACAAGGATGCCCAGGCCTTGGAGCGGACCTTTTTCACCGCACTCGCGCGCCTGCCCGACACCCTGGATGAGGCCCAGTGGCAGGCGATGATCGCCGGTATTTCCGACGGCTCGGGTGACTACCACGAGACCCGGGTGGAGCGTGGCAGCGATGCCTGCACCGGCTCCTATCTCCAGGCCCATATGCCGCGTCGGCTGATCGGCTACACCTCCGGAGCTGAGCTTCTGTGGGCGGAATTGGAGCAGCATCGCTTTCGTCCGGACTGGACCGCGCCAACCGATCAGGCGAGCCCGGAGGAGCGGCCTCCCGGCTGGACCATTGAGCAAGAGTGGACGGAACAGGTTCCGCTGCACCTGAGCGAGGGCGCGTCGGGTGCCACCGTCGAGCGGCCTGGCGACGGCCGGCTGAGTCTCGGCGGGCCGGCATGGATCCAGCCGATCTTGGAAGCCAAGCGCTACGCGGCCGACACGCAAGCGAAGCTGGCCGCGACGCGCCGACCCGAAGTGGCCGCCGACGCGGCCAAGGCAACCCGCGTTTGCGCATCCGATCTGCGCCATGCCGCCATCGCCCTGGCAGTGTGGCAAGCCGCTCGCGAACTGCACAGTCGCCGCACCGAGTCGGATCAGGCGGCACTGCGCCGGGATTGTATCGCGGCACCTGCCGGTAGCGGCGATCCCGCCCGCCGCGTGCTGAACCAACTGGACTGGTTCCTGCCGACTCACATGAGTCTGGTCTATCGGGCCGATGACGACCAGATCGATGACACTCAGCGCGACCGATTGGGCTGTCTACTGGGTCTGGCCGACACCGTGGTTGCTCAGCCCCTCGGTCGTTACCGCGCGGTCATTGCGCTGGAGCCGACCCTGATCGAGGTCTTCGAGACCCTGCGTGCCTGGCAGGCAGCGGGCCTGCTGGAAGAGGTCAACCTGACCATTAAGCGCCTCCATCAGATCAACTCATCCGACGGCGAACCGGACGATGCAATCATCACCTTCGACCAACTCAGCGACGGCGAGCAGATGCTCTTGGGCCGCGTCGCCCTGCTGCATCTGGTCCGCGGCCAGGACGGCGCCCTGCTGCTGTTGGACGAACCCGAGACCCACTTCAACGATGTCTGGAAACGCGAGTTGATCGACATGATCGACGACGTGATTCTGAAGGAGACCTTTGCCCAGGCTGGTCTCGACCCATACCAGCATCGCCCTGACCGATGTCTTCTCGTCCGAGGTCGTCCGCTTGTCCTGGCGCGACGATCGCATCATCGCGGAGTCGCCCGCATTCCCGACCTTCGGTGCTGACCCTGGGCGGATCCTGATGCATGTCTTCGGCTCGCCCGAGATCATCGGACGGCGCGCGGCGGAGTTCCTGCGCGAAAAGCTCAAGCAGGAGTGGACCGCGGACAATCGCGACGAGCTTGCCCGTCTGGTGGAAGAGATCGGCGCCGGATGGCCGCGCGCCAAGCTCACCGAGATTCTGTCGCGGCTCGATGCTTCATCCGGTTCCTGATTCGACCAAGCGGCGCCGGCTGCTGCGCGTGGTCGCATTGCAGCGCCGGCTGATCCTGCGGCTATGCGGCCTGACCGCGGGCGCGGCGGTCGATCGATCCTGGCTCGAAGGGGTTTGGCACGAATTGCCGCCCGAATGGATCGAGCGATTCTGGAGCCTTGACAAGGGCAAACGCGCCGAATGGATCAAGACGCTGGCCGCGGCGAGCCCCTTGGACAAACAGCGCCTTGCTGACATCTGCCGGGAGGAGCTTCGGTTCAAGGTGCTTTGGCAGTCAGGCGGCGGCGTGACCATGCATAAGGTCGATTGGGCGCAGAAGACATCCAAGACCTTCTCCGCCGCCAATAGTCTGTTGAAGTCCTTCTATGCCCCCCTCCTCTACGATGGCGAAGGTTACCGCCTCGGGAGTGAGACCCTGGCCAAGTCTCATTACCTGGCCGGGATCACGCCCGCCGCCCGCAAGGTCTGTCCCTATTGCGATAACTTCCTGCAAAAGACGGAGCTTGATCATTTCCTGCCCAAGGACGAGTTTCCATTTCTGTCATGTCACCCAGACAATCTGATCCCGAGTTGCCCTGACTCAAACAGCGGCAGCCATAAAGGCATCGGTGTTCCGCTCGACTGGGACGCGGCAGATCAGGCGGCGAATTGGTTCCACCCCCGCTGGCGCAGCGCGGCCGGGTGCGTCTGCGTGGAGATACAGGTGACTCCGGATCGACAGCTCAGCGCCCGCCTGCTGCCGCGCGCGACGGCGGATACCGAACGCGTGACGAACTCAAGACCCCGCGGTGTGACTCCTTGTCGATTGACGCCGCCCGCTTTACGCTAGCGCGACCGGAGGACGGGACCACAGAGTCGACTGGCGCGCACGAGACGAATACATGATCCGCACCATCCAGATCGACGGCTTCAAGTCCATAGCATCTCAGACCTTCGATCCGGGCCGAGTCAACTGCTTCATTGGCGCCAACGGGGTTGGCAAGAGCAATATCCTGGAGGCCATCGGTGTGCTGGGCGCCGCGGCCAGCGGCCGGGTGGACGACGAGTCACTGCAACGACGCGGCGTTCGGGCCGGGACGCCCAGACTGTACAAGACAGCCTTCCCCGATCTCCCCATCCGACCACACATCACACTCGGAGCCGTCAGCGGTTCCGGTGCAACTTACCGGATCTCCCTGCTGAACCCGCTGGAGAATCCAGAACCTGCCTGGTCTTACAAGACCGAATATCTGTGCGACGCGGACCAGGAATTCGTGTCTCGCGGGGGGCGGACGGTTGCCGCGAATCTGTCGGCGACGGCGGGCCTCGCAGCACTGAAACTGGTGGATATCCCCGCCGATAACCCCGCTGCGCGTCTGATGCGGCACCTCCAGGGCTACGCCATCTACTGCCCCAACACCCCGGCGCTGCGGGGCACAGTCACCGATCCCCAGTCGCGCGCGCCGGTCGGACTCGCGGGTGGACGGCTGGCGGAGGGCTTCGCGGGACTGCGCCGGACGGTCCTGGATCGGGATGGAGATCTCGCCGACACCGTGTTGGAGTTGCTGGATTGGGTAGCCGAGGTGGATGTGACGGATGCGGCCGGACCCCTGCTGTCGCCCGCGGTGCCGCGCGGCAAGTATCTGTTGCGTTTCACCGATCGGTTCATGACGCAGCGCCGCAACACCCTCTCCGCCTATGATGCCAGCGAAGGCGCGCTCTACGTGCTCTTCAGCGCCATTCTCTGCCTTTCCCCCGCGGCGCCCGGATTGATTGCGGTCGATAATCTCGATCAGGCGCTCAACCCGCGGCTGATCGCACGGCTTGCCGAGCGACTGTCACACTGGTTGCAGATCGGGGGGCCGGACCGTCAACTGCTATTCACGGCCCATAACCCCGCCGTTCTGGACGGACTGGACCTGACCGACGACGAGGTGCGTCTGTTCGCCGTGGATCGCGACAGCAATGGACACACCTGCTGTCGGCGCATACGACCGACGAAGCAGCTGCTGGCCCTGCAAACCGATTATCCCCTGTCGCGGCTGTGGCTCATGGGGCGTCTGGGTGCGATCCCCAATGTCTGAATATCGATTGAATCCTGGCTCGCGGCAGCGCTGCTGCCCGGATCACATTGGTTGCTGGCCGGGATCGAATGTCGACCCAGCGCGGCGCTTGCATCCCGATAGCGATCATTGACCATCTCAATTAAGGGCAGGATTCTGAAAATGAACGCAAATCCCACGAATACGTTCGTCTTCGACCTCGATGGGGCAATGGTCATCGTGGTGGCTCGCTATGACATGGAAACGACGGAACAACGTGTGCGCGAAAAATTTGGCGAGGCATTTCTGGAACGGCATCGGTTTGAGGTCTTGGGCCATATCCACTATCTCTTTCCAGGCTATTTCGCGCTGTTACGCTGGTTGCACGAACATGGCGTCAGCCTGGCCTTTTTCAGTTCCGGCGTTGAAGAGCGCAATGTGCCTCTCGTGGAACAAATCATGCGGCGGGCATTTTCCGATCAGACCGAACCCCCGCCTTACCGCGTCTTCTCCCGCCGGCACTGCATCGATACCGACCAATTGGGTCGCCTGCAGCGTGAGGAAAAAGAACGCTATCAGCCGTGTTTTTTCGGCAATTTGAAGAAAAAACTGGCGGGTGTGGTCGTCCCCGAGGAGGCGCTCAACGATACGCTGTTGATTGACGACGACGAATCCTACATGGTGCGTGGCGAGGAATACAATTTCGTGGGGCTGCGCTACGCCTACTGCTATACCGTCGATGACGTTAATACCGACACCTTCGCGGTTTTTCATTCCGCCTTTTATGTTTCTGGTTTAGCCGATGCGATGTTCAAGCTCTGCGCGACCGAGGGAATCCGCCTGACAACGGCCGCCCGACGCCTGCAATACGATGCTGAAGGGGCAGAATTGAGCGAAGCCTTTCGATTTCCGTCCCGCTATCGGGAAAGCTACTACCTCGTGGGTCGCGACATGCTGCGTCAGGTCGAACCCGACATCGACTTTTGCTGGCCCCTGCCGGTCCCCTTCGAATCGCCGTTTGCCTGCATGCCCAAGTGGTGAGTTCAAGACTGTTCGCCACCGACGCGCGGTGCGCCGCACGGGCTTGATCACACCCTGGCACTCATTGATCAGGCCAGGGAGCGCTGAGCGATTCTCAACCCTGTCGGCTCTCCCCGATCTGGTCGCAATATTGGCTGAGGTTGTCGGGAACGCCGGCAGGACAGACGCCGCACTCCCGGTTGCCGGGCACTGCATAATCGATGAACTTCGGGTAGGCGAGATTCAGCCCGTTCATCAACGCGACGAATGATTCGAGCGAGCGGTTGCCGCCGAGCCGCGGGTTGCGTGTCTTCTCCTGCGCGATGCTCGAGACCCAGCGTCCCTCGTAGTCGTGACCTGGGTAAACCAGCGTTTCGTCGGGCAGCGCGAAGAGTTTGCCGGCCACGCTGTGATACAAAGCCGTCGGGTCGCCGCTTTGGAAATCGGTGCGACCGCAGGCGTCGATCAGCAGTGCATCGCCGGTCAGGACCTGGTTGCCGATGCGGTAGGCGTGATGACCGTCGGTGTGGCCCGGTGTGAAGAGCGGGTCGAGGCGAAGACTGCCGACCAGCAGCGGCGTGCCTTCGGCGATTGGCAGGTCGACGCAGGCGAGCCCGTCGACGGCGGGATGGGCGATCCGGCTGCCGGCCTCTTGTTTGAGCCTGAGCGCCGCGGTGATGTGATCGGCGTGGACGTGCGTATCGAGTGTCACGACGAGCTTCAGTCCGAGCGTCGCGACCTCGGCCAGATCGCGCTGCCAGGTAGGCAGAACGGGGTCGATCAGGATCGCCTCGCCGGTCTCTTCGCAGCCCAGCAGGTAGGTGTAGGTGCTGGATACGGGCTCGAACAGTTGTCTGAACAGCATCTTGTGCTCCATTATAAGGGTTGCGCCGAACGGGCTCGCCGGTCAAGGCGAGATCCGTCCGGCAAGGCGTTTGGTTTCTGGATCGTGGATGTCGCAGACGTTGATGCGGTCGATTGGCTGACGATCAATCGTCGTCGCGGTGGGCTGTCACGCTGAACAGATTCCCCGCGTCGTCGACTTCGGCTTGGAATTCGATGGGCCGGCAGCAGACGGCGCAGTCCTCGATGTAGCGCTGGCTGCCGGCGGAACAGTCCACCACCGTATCGAAGTCCTCACCGCAGTAGGGACATTCAACTCGTATGTCTTCAAGCATCGGTATCCCCTATTGTCAATGCGCGTAGGGCGTAAGGGCATAATTCGGACGTAGGGGCGGGTTTCAAACCCGCCCCTACACCAAAGGTCTGTCTGGATATCAGGCACGAAGGCTAGTGCTGCTCAAAGCATAGTCCACGACCGCCTCGGTATGGATGGCGGTTCATCCGACGCGCTGACCTGTTGCGCGGACAACCGCCGGAGGGCGGTTCAGGGCACGACCGTGTAAGGCTTCACCCATTGGTTGTTGCCGTCGTTGGCCTCCGCGCTGAGACAGGCGGCGTCGATGAAAGCGCGCAGAGACTTGGCGGCGGCCGCCCCGGCGGGGAGGCCGTCGAGGGTCAGGGTGCGGCTGGCACCGGCGGCCAGGTTGCCGACGGGCAGCGCGGCGTTGCCCGCGGTGCCGCAGGCGGGGACGCCCGGCTGATCGACCCAGAGGGCGAGGGTGTCGGCATCGCCGGGGGCGGTGCCGCGGTTCTTCACCGTCACGTCGGCGCTGAAGGTCCCGCCGGCGGTGGGGCGGTTGGGTCTGAGCACGACGCTGGTGACCGCGAAGTCCGCGATCGACTGGGCAACGACCTGGTAGCTCTTGCTGGTCTGGTTGTTGGTCTCATCGGGTTCCGCGGTCAGGCACTGGCTGTCGACGAAGGTCCGCAGGGTCCGGTACCCGGCGGTGCCGGCCGGCAGGGTGATGCGCACCGTCTGGGTGGCGCCCGCCGGCAGGTTCGTCAGGCTGATGTCGGCATCCCCTGGGGCCGCGCAGTCTTGGGTCGCGCGTTGGTTGGCCCAGACGCGCAGGGTCCCAGGGCTCCCGGCCTGGGTGCCCCGATTCTTGACGGTGATCGAGGCGTTGAAGGTGCCGCCGGCGAGTGGGGCGCTTGGGTTCAGGGTGATGTTGGTGACGGTGAAGTCGGCGGTGGAGGTGGGCGGTGCCCCGAACCCGACTACTGGCACCGGACTCAGGCGACCCGTGGTGGTGCCGTCGCCGACTTGGCCATACGCGTTATATCCCCAGGCCCAGAGGCTGCCGTCGGTCTTGCGGGCCAGGCTGTATTCCCAGCCAGCCGCTACGGCCGCGACCTCGGTCAGGACTTGAATAGGCTTAGAACTCTGGCCGCTGGGATCTCCTGTGCCACCCCAGGCGAACCCCCAGGCCCACAGGCTGTTGTCGGTCTTGAGAGCCAGCGAGTGACCCCACCCACTCGATACGGCCGTCACCCCGGTAAGGACTTGGACCGGCGTCCAGCAATCTGTCCTGGTGCCGTCGCCGAGCTGGCCGTCGCTGTTCCATCCCCAAGCCCAGAGGCTACCGTCGGCCTTGATCGCCAAGCTGTGATTCATGCCGGCCGTGACGGCCGCGACCCCGGTAAGAACCTGGACGGGCGTCAATCGATCAGTGTTGGTGCTGTCGCCGAGCTGGGTCCATTCTGTCCCCAGGCCCAGAGGCTGCCATCGGGCTTGAGGGCCAGGCTGTGATATTGGCCGGCGGCCAGCCGTTGCATCTCCGGATTGCCAATCGCGGCAACGCTCGCCGCCCAGGGCGAGCCCAGCAGCGCATCCAGCCCGGCCGCATCCACCCGCAGCTTCAGGCTGGCTGAACCAGCGGCCCGCTCGACCCCGTCATAGGACCCGGCCGGCAAGGCGAACAGCAGGTCCTGCGCGGTCCGCTCCAGGTCATCCGCCGCCGCGACCGCCGCGGGCGCGCGCAGTTCCACCCGCACGGTGACCCAGCCAGCGGCGGCCACCTGCGCGCGCAGCGCGTCGGCGCCGTTCGCCGCCACGCCGCCGGGTACCGTCAGCCCGGCCGCGGCCTGGCCCAGGGCCAGACGCAGGACCAGTATCAAACATAAGAGAATAAGCGCCGGGCGTTGTCCGCACGGCTCCGGATGGCGTCGGAGCAGTTCAAGCATCATGTGGATTTCCTTTTGGTGGGAATGGTTGAGCCGGTGCGGGCGGACACAAGCATGGTTGCGCATTCGTGTTCCATCGCGGCCGGACGGACGGGTCGAGCCGGAACGCTGATCAAGGCCCGCACAACGACCAAAGTACCGCACGTGGCAAGCGCTGTCGGCTAGACCGGTGTGATCAGACGTGATGGGGCCGGACCTTCCGGTAGGATGGGCAGAGCGAGAGCGATGCCCATCTTCAAGCGTCGCGGTGGCCGGATGGGCATCGCGCTCGCTCTGCCCATCCTACGCGCTTGAGCCTGGGAGCCCGATCAAGGGTTTTTCACGAAGACGCGGAAGAAAGAAAAGAAATCCTCTCACAAAGACACAAAGACACAAAGATAGAGAAGCCTTTCATGGCTTCTTATCGCTTTCTTCTTCTTCGTGTCTTGGTGTCTTTGTGAGCGCATCTTATCGCATCGGGCGAGCGCGGTCGGCTAGACCCACCGCGGATCAGCCGTCAGGCAAATCGACAGCCAGGCCTCGTCGACCGATACATCCATGGCGGTCCAGATCAGTTCCCGCAATTGATCCTGCTGCGCGATGGTTTGCAATGCGAATCCTGGTCCGACGACGATGTCGATTTCGATGAAATAGGTTCTGCCGGTTTTGACCACGTGATGGACATACTTCTCGATCGCATGCTCGGCACTGAGCGTTTTCATAATGGCATCGAGGCGTCCGATCAGCGCATCGTTTACGTCCACCATCAGCAGAACCTCGCGCAGATTGCGATTGAGGATCCCCAGCGGTACGGGTAGCAGCAGCAGCGACATGGTCGCGACCAGGGCCGGGTCGGCATAGCTCGCCCAAGCGGTGCGGTAGGGTTCCGCAAGCGCGGGCAGCACCGCAAAACCGATCAAAGTCACCATGCTGAACGCAAAGTCCATGCCCCATTCCTTGGCATCGGTGGCGACGAGTTGGGAGTCGAGGCGCCGTGCCAGCAGCGACAGGTAGATCCAGAAGCCCAGACAGATCGCGGCGCTGACCACGCTGAACCAGATGACACCCGCCGCATCGACCGCGGTGCCGCCCTCGCGGATGCCATTGATGCCGTTGATGAACGAATAGATGCAGATCACCAGGACGAGGAATCCGTTGACCGACTGAACCAGCGGTTCCACATGGGAATAGCCATAGGGAAAGCGCTTGTCCGCCGGTTTGACGATCAACTTGGCGGCCAGCAGGCTCAAGCCCCCGGCGACCAGGCTGAGCACGGAGAAGATGCCGTTGAGGATGACGACTTCGGATTCCAGAAACAGACCGTAGGCGACGCTCCCGAGCCCGACCACTACCACCCCCCAGATCGAGCGCCGCAACACCCGCTGTTCGATGACGTTCGCTTGCGGTACCGACCACTGCGTGTCGCCGCTTGGCGGGGATTTCGGCTGAGACCGCGGGTGGTCGGCCCGGTCGCCCGTGGCGGCGCTCATGGTTGCCCCGCGTCGCGCTCAGGCCCCAGCCGGGTTTGCCGGGGTCGGGCCATGGACGCTGCTATTGTTTGATTCGCCGTCATGTGGAATTGCCTGTGTCGGTGGAGTCTTGAGCGGCCTTGGGTCCTGATCATCCGTCAGCCTCGCAAGGCGCAGATGTTACCGTGAAAGTCACCCGGCGACCCGGTGGGAGCGGCCTCCGGCCGCGATGGGGCCTCGCGGGATAGCGGCACGCACCGCGGCACCCCGTCGCGGCCGGAAGCCGCTCCCACGGGAGAATTTCTTTTTTGCGGTGAGGCAGCGAGCCGAGATCCGGCAGATACTGTATATTTATACAGTCTTCCGCCAGGTGCCGACAACCGTGCTCCATGCCTCGATTCCGGCCTATGCCGAACTGCTGTGCCGTTCCAACTTCACCTTTCTCCAAGGGGCCTCGCACCCGGAGGAACTGGTCCGGCGCGCCCATGACCTGGGCTATGCGGCGCTCGCCCTGACCGACCTCTGTTCGCTGGCCGGAGTGGTGCGGGCGCACGGGGAGGCGCGTACCCTGGGGCTGCACCTGATCATCGGCGCGGAATTGACGGTGGAGGCCGGTCCGCGCCTGGCGGCCCTGGCGATGGATCGGGCGGGTTACGGCAATCTCGCGCAACTGATCACGCGGGCGCGGCGGCGCACGCCCAAGGGGGAGGCGCGCGTGACGGCGGAGGACGTGGCCGACGGGCTGCCGGGCTGTCTGCTGATCTGGCTGCCGGGCGCGCAGGACAGCGCGGCGGAGCTGCGGGAGCAGGGCGACTGGCTGCGGCGGTTGGGTGCCGGACGGCTGTGGATCGGTGTGGTGGCGCACCGGCGCGGCGGCGATCTGGCCTGGCTGGCCCGGCTGTGCGGGCTGGGTGCGGATTTGGGGCTGCCGCTCACCGCCTGCGGGGCGGCGGCCATGCATGTCGGGAGTCGGCGTCCGCTGCTGGATACACTCACCGCGATCCGGCTCGGGGTGCGGGTCGATCAACTGGGTGCCGCGCTGGCGCAGAATCGGGAGCACCATCTGCGCGATCGGGCCGAATTGGCGCGCTTTTATCCGCCCGATCTGTTGGCGCAGACGCTGGTGCTGGCCGCGGCCTGCCGCTTTTCGTTGGATGAACTGCGCTACGAATACCCGGATGAACTGGTGCCGGCCGGTACCACGGCGGCGGCTCATTTGCGCCGGCTGACGGAGGCGGGCGCTGTGGTGCGCTGGCCGGACGGGATGCCGCCGCGGGTGCGCGGCCAGATCGAGCACGAACTGGCCCTGATCGCTGAACTGAAGTACGAACCCTATTTCCTCACGGTTCACGATATCGTGCGTTTCGCCCGCTCCCGCGGCATTCTGTGTCAGGGCCGCGGTTCAGCCGCCAACTCGGCAGTCTGTTTTTGTCTGGGGATCACGGAAGTGGACCCGGCGCGCATGGAGATGTTGTTCGAGCGCTTCATCTCGCGGGAGCGCGGCGAACCGCCGGACATCGACGTGGACTTCGAGCACCAGCGCCGCGAAGAGGTGATCCAGTACATTTATGCCAAGTACGGCCGGGAGCGCGCCGCCCTGGCCGCGACGGTGATCAGCTACCGGCCCAAGAGCGCGGTGCGCGATGTCGGCAAGGCGCTGGGGATGGACCCGGATCAGGTGGACCGCCTGGCCCGCAACCTCAACTGGTGGGACGGGCAGGCGGTGCTTCCGGAGCGCCTGCAGGAGGTCGGGCTCGATCCCTACAACCCACTGGTATTGAAGGTCATGCGCCTGGTGCATGAGATCCTGGGCTGTCCGCGCCATCTGTCTCAGCATGTCGGCGGTTTCGTCATCTCCCGCGGTGAACTGTCCCGGCTGGTGCCGGTGGAGAATGCGGCCATGGACGGGCGCACCGTGATTCAGTGGGACAAGGATGACCTCGATACACTGGGGCTGCTCAAAGTGGACTGCCTGGCGCTGGGGATGCTCTCCGCCATCCGCCGCGCCCTGGAGCTGATCAATGGCTGTCGCGGCAGCCGGCTGACGCTGGCCGACATCCCGCCGGAAGACCCGGCGGTTTACCAAATGATCCAGCGCGGCGAGACCACCGGGGTCTTCCAGATCGAGTCACGGGCGCAGATGGCCATGCTGCCGCGGCTCAAGCCCGCCTGTTTTTATGATCTGGTGATCGAGGTCGCCATCGTCCGGCCGGGTCCCATCCAGGGTGACATGGTGCATCCCTATCTGCGCCGTCGGCAGGGGCTGGAGCCGGTGAGCTATCCGTCGGCGGCGGTCAAGGAGGTGCTGGGACGCACCCTGGGGGTGCCGATCTTTCAGGAGCAGGTGATCAAGGTCGCGACGGTGGCGGCGGGCTTCTCGCCCGGCGAGGCCGATCAGGTGCGCCGTTCCATGGCCGCCTGGCGCCGCCGCGGCGGGCTGGAGTCGCTCAAGGGGCGGCTGATCGGCGGCATGGTGGAGCGCGGCTATGAGCGCGCCTTCGCCGAGCAGATCTATCATCAAATCCTGGGTTTTGGCGAATACGGCTTCCCCGAGTCGCACGCCGCCAGTTTCGCGCTGTTGGTCTATGTCTCCGCCTGGCTCAAGCACCATGCGCCGGCCGCCTTCTTTGCCGCCCTGATCAACAGTCAGCCGATGGGCTTTTATGCGCCGGCCCAGTTGATTCGGGAGGCGCGTCGGCAGGGGGTGGAGGTGCGGCCGGTCGCGGTCACCGCGAGTGCCTGGGACTGTACGCTGGAGCCTGCCGATGGCGGACCAGCGGGCCAAGGCGCCGTGTCCGCCAATGGCGGGCGGGGCGGGGTCGGACCTGAACAGCCGGCTCTGCGCTTGGGTTTGCGGTTGGTCAAGGGGCTGTCGCGGACGGGCGCCGGGCGGCTGGTCCAGGCGCGGGATGCCGCGCCCTGGTTGGATCTCACCGACCTGATCGCGCGCGCCGCGCTCGATCGGGGGGATCTGAAGGCGCTGGCCCAGGCGGATGCACTGCAGCCGCTGGCGGGGCATCGCCACCGGGCGGCCTGGTCGGTTTCCGGTCTGAGTGCCGCGCCGCGTAGTGATCCGCGTGCCGGTCAGGCGGCCTTGGCCCTCCCGCCGCCGCCCGCGGATCCCGTCGATCCGGCCTTGCTCGCCCCGCCCACCGAGGGCGCGGAGATCGTCGCCGATTACGGGAGCCTGGGGCTGAGTCTGCGCCGTCATCCCCTGGCCTTGCTGCGTCCGCAGCTGGCCGAGCGGCACCTGCTGACCGCCGACGCGGTGGCGGTGGTGCCGCCGGGCGCGCGGGTCGCGACCGCCGGTCTGGTGATCAACCGCCAGCGTCCGGGGTCGGCCCATGACGTGACCTTCGTGACCCTGGAAGACGAGACCGGTCAGGTCAATCTGGTGGTCTGGAAGCGGATCGCCGAGCGTCAGCGCGCGGTGCTTCTGGGTGCACGGCTGCTGGGGGTCTATGGCGAGATTCAGCGCGAGGCCGGGGTCACGCACCTGATCGCCCGGCGGCTGGTGGATCATTCAGCCCTGCTCGGCGGGCTGGTGATCCGGTCGAGGGATTACTTTTGACGGTATTCAGGCCGATCCTTGTCTCTACCAATCGATGAGGAATTAGGCGATTTCCGGAACACGGGATACCACCCACCATCGGACCGGATGTAGGTGCGACTTCAGTCGCACCGACTCGGACGCGGGTGCGACTGAAGTCGCACCTACATTGACCGGTATCCAAATTGTCGGAAATCACCTTAACCGTTATCTTGGCGACCGCGCCAATAAGCGGGCTTCCGGCGGAAATGAGCGACAGCGGGCCGATCTCACTCACAAAGACGTCCGGCTTCGGCAAATACGTCCTCCGCGGCAATGGTCCGCGCCTCAGCGCCCCACCCAGGCCGCCAGCCGTCCCGCCAACGCACTGTGCAGACTCGCCAGCAGCCGTTCGATCGGCTTCTTGTGCGCGCTGTATTTGAGTTGCAGCAGGTCGGTGGTCTCGCTCGCGGTGAGCAGCAGGTCGTCACTGGTCTGGATGGCGTCGATCAGACCCAAGGCGACCGCCTGGCTGCCGTGCCAATACTCGCCGGTGGCGACTTGCTCCAGGTCCAGGGCCGGGCGGTATTCGCGGATGAAATCCTTGAACAGGCCGTGGGTGTCTTCCAACTGCCCTTTGAGCTTCTCCCGCGCCGCGTCGGTGTTCTCACCGAACAGGGTCAGGGTGCGTTTGTACTCACCGGCGGTATGCAACTCGAAGTCCACCCCGTGGCGCTCCAATAGGCGGTGGAAGTTGGGCAGTTCCGCCAGGACACCGATGGAGCCGATGACCGCGAAGGGGGCGGCGACGATGCGGTCCGCCACGCAGGCCATGAGATAGCCCCCGCTGGCCGCGACCTTGTCGACCGCGACCGTCAGGTGGATGCCTTTGGCACGCAGTCGGGCAAGCTGCGAGGCCGCCAGTCCGTGCTCGTGGACGGTTCCGCCGGCGTTCTCGATCCGCACCAGCACCTGATCGCCATCGCGCCGATCGAGCAGGATGGTGGTGACCAGCACCCGCAGTGCGGCGACTTCGGTGGCCCGCAGGTCGCCGTTGAAGTCGATCACGAACAGCCGTTGGCGTTCCTCGGTTTGAGCCTTGTCGCGGGCCTTGCGCCGTTTGCGCTCGGCCTTGAGATAGGCGCGGTACGCCTTCTTGGACAGGCAGGATTCCTTGAGCGCCTGCTCCAGGCTCTTATAGCGCTCGTTCAGGTCCAGAATCTCCAGACGATCACCGTCGTCGCTGCCGCCCATCCCCCGGCGGGCACGCACGGCGACCATCATCAACAGCGCAATGGCCACCACGACCGTCAGCGTCTTGGCCAGGAACAGGCCGTACTGGAGCAGCACGTCGGTCATCGCGCGCCTCCCGCGGCGGCGGCGCGTTCAGACCGCGATGGGTGCGCGGATGGCCGGATGGGGGTCATAGTCCAGGATCCGGATGTCCTCGAACTGGTAGTCGAACAGACTGGGCGGGCGCCGCGCGAGCTGCAGCCGCGGCAGCGCGCGGGGTGCGCGGGCGAGTTGGGCGAACACGATGTCATCGGTCAGGTGGTTCCGGTAGAGGTGAAGATCACCGAAGCTGTGCACGAAGTCGCCGACTTCCAGGTCGCACTGCTGTGCCACCAGGTGAGTCAGCAGCGCATAAGCCGCGATATTGAAGGGAACGCCGAGAAAGAGATCGGCACTGCGCTGATAGAGTTGGCAGGATAACCGTCCATCCGCGACATAGAACTGAAACAGACAATGACAAGGGGCGAGCGCCATGCGCCCGGCCGCCGCATTGGCCTGAGGGGGCTGCGTCTCGTCCGGCAGGTCGGCGGGGTTCCAGGCCGAGACCACCAGGCGGCGCGAGTCCGGGCGGGTGCGGATGGTCGCGATGAGTTCGCCGAGTTGATCGATGGTGCGCCCGTCCGGGCAGGCCCAACTGCGCCACTGGGCGCCGTAGATCGGCCCCAGGTCACCGGAGGGCGCCGCCCACTCGTCCCAGATACTGACCCCGCGGGCCTGGAGGTCACGGTTGTCGGTGGAGCCGGACAGGAACCACAAGAGTTCGTGAATGACGCTCTTGAGATGGATGCGCTTGGTCGTGACCAGTGGGAAGCCCTGGCTGAGATCGAACCGCACCTGGCGTCCGAACACCGAGCGCGTGCCGACCCCGGTCCGGTCAGGCTTGTCGCTGCCGTGGTCGATCACGTCTTGCAGCAGGTCCAGGTAGTGGCGCATCGGTTGGCTCAACGAGTCTCTTTCGGCGGAATAGGTCAGGGGGCAAGTGGCGCCCCTGGTTCTCGGTGCCGATGACACGGACGCACCGCAGGCCCGCCATGCTATTCTAGGCGCCGAAACAAAAAATAGCGATGGCTACAATCGGCGACTGGTACTGTCGGTCGCTCATCCGTTATGCAATCCGGACGCCCACGCAGTGTCCGTAGAACAGGTACCCACGCATGAAGATCTGCATTCATTGCTTTGGCCCTATCTACCATTACGAGTTCGATCTGGATAAGGATTTTCACCTGATCGTCGGTGAAAACAGCGTGGGTAAGTCTTATGCCATCACACTGGTTTATCTTATTGTTAAAGGGTTTTTGTCCGTTGAATCGCACAATGTCACCTCCGTTTTTTTTGACGGGGCAGTCAAAGCCGGTTCCTTATCAGAAGGAACAAACCGGTCTCCAACGACGACGAGGGCCGGCCGAACCATCTACCACAATCTTGATTCTCCGGACTTTATCAGATTTAACTTTGCCGACGAAATCATCAGGCTGCTGAGCGAGGTGGCCGATGAGGTATTCGAGCGATGTGCAACGATTCACTATTTGCCCGCGTCTCGTTCCGGGTTATACCAGGCACTGAGCGCGTTCGGTCAAATTGTCGCTGAACTTTCCAAGAGTCGCGCATTCATCACCCGGCGCATCGATCTGCCGAACATCTCGGAGCCGCTGAGTGATTATTTCCTGAAACTCTCCAATATCATGGTTCAAACACGACGATTCGCTGATTCAAAACTGGATGATATCGCCAGCGGAATCGAGGACGATATCCTCGAGGGTAAAGTCGAATTCGATTCCAAGACCAAGCGGATTATGTTCCGACCGGGAAAGACCACCTTGCGGCTGGACTTATCGGTTACTTCCTCAATGGTATCCGAGCTTTCCCCGATCGTTACGTATTTGCGCTACATTCTTACCGAGCCGACCAGGCGATCGGTGGCGTCACGCAAGCGAGAAACGATCCTCCAATCGCTCATCATTATCGAAGAGCCCGAAGCGCATCTTCACCCGAAAGTGCAAGTCAAGCTCGTTGAGCAATTTGCGGCGCTGACGAAGTTAGGCGTAAAAGTGGTTATTACGTCGCACAGTAACTTTGTTTTCAACAAGGCGAGTAATTTGGTTATCGCAGGGAAGCTCTCCCCGGCTAAAGTCGCTGCAACGCTGTTCCGCATGGAAACTCACGGCAGCGTCGGTAAGCGGCTCGCGATCGACGCTTATCGCTTATGGTATCGACGACGAGAATTTCGTCGATACATCAGAATCGCTTTTTATAGAAAAATCCGACTTGGTTACCAGCCATGCTTGATGCTATCGCGCAACATCCCGAGCTGTCAGGTATCTGTGGTTGCGCATGTCAGGAAAACAATGCTGTCTCATCGGTTCAAGCGTGGCTGGTTGCGGATCCATTTAACGCATCTCAACTTTCGGATGCCGAATACAAGAAGAAAATGAGAGGCACCGTACTCGATGTTATCCAGTCACAAAAGCCCTTCCGTGTTGGAAATCACGCCGTCTTGATCCAACCCATGCGCCCCAATCCGGTGCTTTGCACCTGCTGAAACTCGTGCTGCCCTCGCTCGCTCCCACGCTTCAGCGTGGGAGTGTCGTGCGGGCGCTCCGCGTCCGGTCTGCGCACTGGACGCAGAGCGCCCGCACCTGCTCCCACGCTGGAGCGCTGGAGCGTGGGAGCCAGAGTAGGTGTTGCATCTCAAATGATGCGGTTCGTGCCTCACCGCATCCTACACCGTCGCCGGCCCCAGCAGCAGCGAGCGGCCCTGCATCTGCTTGGGTTTCGGCAGCCCCATGAGCTGCAGGACGGTCGGCGCAATGTCAGCGAGGCCGCCGCCGGTGGACAGCCGCCACTGGATTTCGTCGGCGACCAGACAGGGCACCGGGTAGACGGTGTGCTGGGTGTGCGGCTCGCCGCTGGCCGGGTCGATCATCTCATCGCAATTGCCGTGGTCGGCGGTGAGGATGATCGAGTAACCCTGGGCCTTGGCGGCGTCCATGACGCGACCGGCCTCGCGGTCCAGCGTGCGGACCGCCTCGATGACCGACTCGCGTACGGCGGTGTGGCCGACCATGTCGCCGTTGGCGAAGTTGACCACGATGAAGGGGAAGGCGCGGCTGTCGAGTGCGGTGATGACGGCGTCGGCTACCGCGCTTGCGCTCATCTCGGGCTGCAGGTCATAGGTGGCGACCTTGGGCGAGGGGATCAGCACCCGCTCCTCGCCGGGGAAGGGGTCGCCGCGTCCGCCGTTGAAGAAGAAGGTGACGTGGGCGAATTTCTCGGTCTCGGCACAGTGGAACTGCGCGATTCCGGCGTCACTCAGGATTTGGCCCAGCGTGACGTGCGGGATGTCGTGGTCGAAGGCGAAGGGCAGGCCGTAGGTGTCGTCGTATTCCATGATGCAGGTAACCTGCACGCCGGTGACGCCGTGGCGATGGAAGGGCTTGAAGTCCGGCTGGAAGAAAGCCTCGACCATCTGCCGCGGGCGGTCCTTGCGGAAGTTGAAATGGATGACATGATCGCCGTCCTTGATCAATTCGGCGCCGGCGATGATGGTGGGGCGGATGAACTCGTCATCCTCGCCCGCGGCATAGGCCAGGTCGATGCCCGCGGTGGCGGTGGCGGCATGCCGACCCTCGCCGTCGACCAGGCCGCGCCAGGCGATCTCGGTGCGCTCCCAGCGCTGGTCCCGATCCATGGCGTAATAGCGCCCGATGACGGTGGCGATCTGCCCGCCGGCCGCCGCCAGGGCCTCTTCCACCGGCGGGAGGAAGGCTTTGGCCGAGCGCGGCGGGGTGTCGCGCCCGTCGGTGAACACATGGACCATGGGCCGTGCGCCTTCGCGCCGACACAGCTCGATGAGGGCGACGAGCTGGGTCACATGGCTGTGCACCCCACCGTCAGAGACCAGACCCATCAGGTGCACCGGCCGGCCCTGGGCCGCGGCGGCGCGCGCGGCAGCGGTCAGCACCGGGTTCTCGTAGAAACTGCCGTCGGCGATGGCGGCGTCGATCAGCACCAGGTCCTGTTTGACCACACAGCCGGAGCCCAGGGACATGTGCCCCACCTCCGAGTTGCCCATCTGCCCGTCCGGCAGACCGACCGCCAGCCCCGATGCCTGCAGGGCACAGTGGGGATAGTGGGCGAAATAATCGTCGAACTTCGGTGTATCGGCGATGGCGATGGCGTTGTTGGCCTTGCTCGGATTGAGTCCGAAGCCGTCCAGGATGATCAGGATCACCGGTCGGCGCGGGACCATTGTCGTCTGGTCACTCATGGTCTTGCTCGATGTGTTTGGTGGGTGGATCGGTCGACGGGTGGCGCGGCCGGTCCGGGCGGGTCCGGCACAAAGGTTAGTAGTTTAGTGGGTCGGAGCGCCGGGGTGGTGGAAAGTTTTCCCTGAACATTTCCGCCGTACGGTGGTTGACGGGTGATCAATGGGGCTATTCTCGCGACGATCGGGGCGTTACAGTGCAATTTTGAAAACTGTGACGCGCATCACAGTTGTCTCGGGAAACCTTCTGAGTCGGCAGCCATCGGCGACATCCGTAGGGGCGCCTGTCAGGGCGACTGTAGGGGCGACTGTAGGGGCGACTTCAGTCGCCCCTTCAAATCTTCGTCTCTTTAAGCGCGCAATTGCCTGATTGAGCTTCGTCCCTCTCACCCAAGGAGCCTCTGTATGTTCAGCATCCCCCCACGACTGCGCCTGTTCCCCGCCCTGCTGGCGCTCGGCAGCGGCCTGCCGGCTGCCGCCGCACCGGACCCCATCGTGCCCACCAGCGGGGCGGGCGTCACCGCTCTGGCGGTGCCGCTGATCCAACCAGCCGCACCGCCGGCCAGTGCGGCGACCACCCCAGCCGCTCCGGCTCAGGCGCGGATTCAGGCCGACTACGGCAAGCTGCCCTATACGTTTGAGGCCAACGGCGGCCAGGCCGATGCCGCGGTGAAGTTCCTCGCCCGCGGTCCCGGCTACAGCCTGTTCCTGACGCCCGGCGAGGCGGTGCTCGCGCTGAACACCCGCCAACCGAATAAGGCGGCGCGGCCCCGGCCCGGTGCCCGGCCGGAGCCGGTGCCCGCGCCGACGTCGGCCGCCGCGTCCGAACCGACCGCCGCGGCGACTCCCCCGGCGGCGCTGCGTCTGAGCCTGGTCGGCGCCAATCCCGAGCCGGTCATGCGCGGCGAAGCCGCTCTGCCGGGCAAGGTCAACTACCTGCGCGGCAAGGACCCCGCGGCCTGGCGCACCGGGTTGTCCACCTATGCCAAGGTCCGCTATGAAGGTGTCTATCCCGGTGTCGATCTGGTCTATTACGGCACCCAGGGGCAACTGGAATATGACCTGGTGCTGGCCCCGGGGGCGGACCCCACGGTCATCCGGCTGGCCTTTGCGGGGGCGGATCGGATGCGGCTTGATGACACCGGTAATCTGGTGCTGACACTGGGCGAGCAGCAGGTCATCCAGCACAGCCCGCGGGTCTATCAGGAGCGCAACGGCGAGCGCACGCCGGTTCCGACCCGCTATGTGCTGGCGGACAACCGGCAGGTGAGTCTGGCCATTGGCGACTATGACGCCCGGCGGACGCTGGTGATCGATCCGGTGTTGGTGTATTCCACTTACCTCGGCGGCAGCAGCGCCGAAGTCGGCGGCGCCATCGCCGCAGACAGCGCCGGGAATGCCTACCTGACGGGATCGACCTACTCCATCGATTTCCCGACACGCGATGCCCTGCAGTCTGACATCGGCGGATCCTACGATGTTTTTGTCGCCAAGCTCAGCGCAGATGGCGGCACGCTGGTCTACGCAACCTACATCGGCGGCAGTAGCGACGATTATGGAACTGGCATCGCCGTCGACGCGGCCGGATATGCCTATGTGACGGGGTCCACCGAGTCCACCGACTTTCCTATCCTCAACGCGCTACAGCCCGACTTCCGGGGGGGGCGATACGATGCGTTTGTCGCTCGCCTCGCCGCCGACGGCTCCGCGCTGCTTTACTCGACCTACCTCGGCGGTAGCGACGACGAGGAAGGCATCGGCATCGCCGCCGACGCGGCCGGGCAGGCGTACGCGACGGGATATACCGAGTCCACGGACTTCCCGACCTGCCAAGCGCTGCAGCCCGACTCCGGCGGGGACCGCGATGCCTTCGTCGCCAAGTTCACAGCCGATGGCAGCGCGTTAACATACTCGACCTTACTCGGCGGCCGAAGGGGAGAGTTAGGCTTCGGCATCGCCGTCGACGCGGCCGGTCAGGCGTCCGTGACCGGAAACACTCGGTCCAACAATTTTCCAACCCGACACGCCCTGCAGCCAGATTACGGCGGCGGATACTCCGATGCGTTTGTCGCCAAGCTCGCCGCCGACGGTGCTGCGCTGATCTACGCCACCTACCTCGGCGGGGTCTCGGCCGATGTCGGTCGTGGCATCGCCATCGACGCGGCCGGGGATGCCTATCTCACGGGAGTGACGGCTTCCGTCGACTTCCCGACCCGTCACGCGCTACAGCTCGGCTACGGCGGAGTGTCCGATGCCTTCGTGGCCCACATTGCCGCAGATGGCAGCGCGCTGCTCTACTCGACCTACCTCGGCGGCAGCTCGTCCGAGATAGGCTACGGCATCGATGTCGATGGGGCTGGGCAGGCCTCCGTGACGGGATCGACTTCGTCCGACGACTTCCCGACCTGCAATGCCCTGCAGCTCGACCACAGCGGACCCAGCGGGGCCAACGAGGATGCCTTTGTCGCGAAACTCGCCGCCGATGGTTCCGCGCTGCTTTACTCGACCTACCTCGGCGGTATTGACTACGAGATAGGCTCCGGAATCGCCGTCGACGCGGCCGGGCAGGTCTATGTAACGGGATCGACAGGGTCCACCGACTTCCCGACCGTCAACGCCCTGCAGCCTGATTTCGGCGGTGAAGGCTCCGATGCCTTTGTCGCAAAAATCGCGGACCTGCCGACCGCACCCGCGGCAGCCTTGCCCTGGCTCGCCGCCCTCGGCGACCTGACGGGCGACGGTTCCCAACACCTCGCGGTCCTATTCGCCGATACCGCGGCGGGAACGGTAACCGCCCAGATCAAGCAGGCCGTCACTGGGACCCTAATCCAGACCTTCGTCTTTGATCAGGGGTATGCGCCCCTGGACCTCGCCGTGGTCTCCGACCAGAACGGCAACGGCGCCCCAGAATTGGCCCTGCTGGGCCGCCATGCCGCGAACGGCAGCGTCCAGGTCGACGTGCGCGACACCCGCACCGGCGAGCGCTTGACCGCGGTCGCCTTCAACCCCGCCTTCGCGCCCCAGCGGCTGGCGGTGCTGCCCGATCGCAACGGCAACGGCGCGGCGGAACTGGCGGTGCTCGGCATCAACGCCAGTAACGGCGCGATCGCTGCCGCGATCAAGGATGCCGCTACCGGCGCCGGGCTGGGGCAGGTGTTTTTCGCCACGACCTTCCAACCCGTGGATTTCGCCGCGGTGGCCGACGCCAACGGCAACGGGTCCGCGGAACTCGCCGTGCTCGGGGTCAATGCCGCCGGTCAACCGCGGGTCGAACTGCGTGACAGCAGCAGCGCCGCCTTGGTCAAGGTCCTGTGGTCGCCGAACTGGACGACCCCGCTGAACCTGGCCGAGGTGCCGGACGCCAACGGCAACGCCACCCCGGAGGTCGCGGTGCTGGGGCAGAGTCGCGGGGGAGTGGTTCTGGTCAAGACGGCGGACGCGGGCACGGCGGTTCAACTCGGGTTCGTCTACTACAACCGGAACTTCACGCCGCACCAGGTGGCCGCGCTGCCTGACCGCAACGCCAATGGGGTGGCCGAACTGGCGGTGCTGTGCCGCGACGCCGCTGGTCAGCTCAAGACCGAACTGCGTGATGCCGTGACCGGTGCGCTGGTGCGTAACCTCTGGTTTGATCAGCTCGCCCCGCTGGACCTGGCGGTGCTGCCTGATCTGAACGGCAACGGCAGTCCGGAAGTGGCCGTGCTCGGTCTGCCGGCGGCGGGTGGGGTCCAGATCCTGATCAAGGACAGCACGACCCAGGAGGAGGTCAGTCGGCTGGACTTCTAGCCAGCGGTCGCGCCGGCTTCCAGCCGGCGCGAATCCGTTTGATATCCACCACCAGGTTGACGAGCGACCAACAGGGGTTTGCCGGGCGTTGACCGGGATCGTATCATCTGCTTTCACAAAGTGTGAAGCTGATCAAACTTTTGCACGCATCAGTAAAGTCATGCCGTTTGTTCACCCAAGGAGCTTGGTCATGTTTGAGATCCTGCCACGCCTGCGTTTGTTACCCGCCGTGCTGGCGCTGGGCAGCGGCCTGCTGGCCGCCGCCGCACCCGACCCTATCCCGCCCACCGGCGGGGCGGGCGTCACCGCGCTCGCGGTGGCGCTGATCCAACCAGCCGCACCGCCGGCCAGCGCGATGGCCGCCCCAGCCGCCCAGGCTAAGTCGCCGATTCAAAAAGACTACGGCAAGCTGCCCTACACCTTCGAGGCCAACGGCGGCCAGGCCGATGCCGCGGTCAAGTTCCTTGCCCGCGGCCCCGGCTACACCCTGTTCCTGACCCCCGGTGAGGCGGTGCTGGCGCTGCAGTCCGGTCCCGCGCCGGCCGCTGCCGCGCGGCGCCCGCGCGATCCGGCTGCCGCGCCGACGGCGGGCGATGCGGCTGCGGGTGCGGTCGCCGCGGGCGGCCCGGCCGCGGCCGGGACCGCCGCCGTGGATGCGCGATCGAGCGATCCGACTCCGGCCGCAACCGCCGCCGGCGAGCCGCCGGCCGACGCCGCGCTGGCGACGCCCCCGGCGGTGCTGCGTCTGAGTCTGGTCGGGGCCAATCCCGACCCGCTCATCCAGGGCGAGGAGACCCTGTCGGGCACGGTCAACTATCTGCTCGGCGACGATCCGGCGGCTTGGCGCACCGGAGTGGCGACCTACGCCAAGGTGCGCTATCACGGCGTCTACCCCGGCATCGACCTGGTCTACTACGGCCGCGGCGGGCAGCTTGAGTACGACCTGGTGCTGCGCCCGGAGGCGGACCCCGGGGTGATCCGGCTCGCTTTCGAGGGCGCGGATCACATGACCCTGGACGACTCCGGCGATCTGGTGCTGAGCCTCGGCGCGCAGCAGGTGATCCAACACCGCCCGGTGGTCTATCAGGAGACCGACGGCACGCGCACGCCGATTGCGACCCGTTATGTGCTGGCGGACAACCGGCAGGTGACGCTGGCGCTTGAGGACTACGACCGGACCCGTCCGCTGGTGATCGATCCGGTGTTGGAGTATTCGACCTATCTGGGGGGCAGCGGCTACAACGACTCCAACGACGCCGACCCCGGCTACGGCATCGCCGTCGACGCGGCCGGGCAGGCGTATGTGACGGGGCTGACCAATTCCCGCAACTTCCCGACCCGCCACGGGCTGCAGCCCGACATCTCTGGTTCGGACTACGGCATTGATGTCTTCGTCGCCAAGCTCGCCGCCGACGGCCGCACGCTGGTGTACGCGACCTACCTCGGCGGCACCGGCTGGGACTCCGGCTTCGGCATCGCCGTCGACGCGACCGGGCAGGCGTATGTGACGGGACGGACCAATTCCCGCAATTTCCCGACCCGCCACGCCCTACAGCCCCACTTCGGCGGAGGAGAAAACGACGCCTTCGTCGCCAAGCTCGCCGCCAATGGCAGCACCTTGGTGTACTCGACCTACCTCGGCGGTACCGGCGGGGAATCCAGCCACTTCTTCAGCTCCGGCATTGCCGTCGACGCGACCGGGCAGGCCTACGTGACGGGAGTGACCCAGTCCACCGACTTCCCGACCCACCAAGCGCTGCAGCCCGACTTCGGCGGAGGATACGAAGACGCCTTTGTCGCCAAGCTCGCCGCCGACGGCAGCACGCTCGTCTACGCGACCTACCTCGGCGGCAGGGACTCCGATAGCGGCGCAGGCATGGCTGTCGACGCGACCGGGCAAGCGTACGTGACGGGATCCACGAACTCCAGGGACTTCCCGACCAGCAACGCCCTGCAGCCCGACTTCGGCAGCTTCGGCAGAAGGCATGACGATGCCTTCATCGCCAAGCTCAGCGCCGACGGCAGCACGCTGGTCTATTCGACCTACCTCGGCGGCAGCCGCCGGGACGCCGGTTCCGGTATCGCCGTCGACGCGACCGAGCAGGCGTACGTGACGGGAACCACGTCCTCCAACGACTTCCCGACCCGTCTGGCGCTGCAGCCGAAGCACCGCGGGTACAGCGATGCCTTCGTCGCCAAGCTCGCCGCCGACGGCTCGGCGCTGGTCTATTCGACCTACCTTGGCGGCGGCGGCGGGGACGGCGGCTCCGGTATCGCCGTCGACGCGGGCGGGCAGGCGTACGTGACGGGAACCACGTACTCCAACGACTTCCCGACCCACCAGGCGTTGCAGCTCGACGGCGTACTTTACGAGGGCGATGCCTTCGTCACCAAGCTCAGCGCCGACGGCAGCACGCTGGTCTACTCGACCACCCTCGGCGGCACCCCGACCGAAGACTGCGGCGCCGAGGACGTAGGCCACGGCATCGCCGTCGACGCGGCCGGGCAGGCGTACGTGACGGGATACACGAATTGCAGCGATTTCCCGACCCGCCACGCGCTGCAGCCCGACTCCGGGGGGGGCTGGGATGCCTTCATCGCCAAAATCATTGATGTACGGATGCGACCGGTGGCCTTGGCGGCACTCGCCGTCGGCGACGGGGCGGACACCGCGCGCCTGGCGGTCCTGACCGAGGACGGGGCGGGGGCACCGACCGCCCGCATCCTGGACGGCACCGGGACAGTGCTGCGCAGCCTCGCCTTCGCTCCCGCCTACGAGTCGATCGCGCTGGCCGCGCTGCCGGATCTCAACGGCAACGGGGCCGCGGAGTTGGCGTTGCTGAGTCGCACGCGCCGCGCCGACGCCGTTCAGCTCGAGATCCTCGACGGTCTGGATGGGGCGCGGCTGCGGGCACTCGCGCTCGATGCCGCCGACACCCCGGAGCGGCTCGCGGTGCTGGCCGATCCGACGGGCACCGAGGTGGTGCTGGCGGTACTGAGCACGCGCGAGAACGCCGAACGCTCCGGCCTGGAGGCGGTCACGGCGGCGCTGTACGACGCGCGCAGCGGTGCGGCGCTCGGCACGGTCGCCTTCGACCCCGCCAACCGGCCGCTCGACTTCGCCGCGTTGGCGGACGCCGACGGCAACGGCGCCGCCGAGCTGGCGGTGCTCGGCAGCGGCGATCCCGCGACACGGCCCCCGCGCACCCGGTTCGAGCGGCGCGACAGCCGCGGCGGCGCCGTGATCGCGGATGTCCGGCTGGCGGCGGGTGCGAGCCCGCTCGGTCTGGTCGAGGTGAGCGTCTCCGGCGCCCCGGTACCGGCGGTGCTGGAGCAGCGCAACCTGCGCGGGGGGGTGACCACGCTCGCGGCGGTCGGCGGCGCGCCGCTCGGGCAGGTCTGGTACCACCCGGACTTCCAGCCGCGGCGCGTGGCGGCACTGCCCGACCTCGACGGCAACGGCGTCGACGAGGTCGGGGTGCTGAGCCGCGACGCCGCCGGGGCGACCAAGCTCGAGCTGCGCGACCCGCTGAGCGGTGCGCTGGTCGACAATCTCGGGCTGGAGCGCTTGACGCCGTACGACCTGGCGGTGCTGCCTGACCTCAACGGCAGCCCCGCGGTCGCCGTGCTCGGCATCACCCCCACGAATCGCGTGCGGGTGCTGGTCGTGGATGCCGCGACCAAGGCGGTGCTGGGGCGCTGGGACCTGTAAACCCTGGGGCCTTGGTCATCAACCCGGCTATCGCGCGATCTGCACGGTGGTCGGTCCGCACGCACGAGGTCATTCCGTCCGGCCGATGTGTCCTTGGCTCGTCAGCGGCCAGGACCCGCCTCGCCGGCCAGACGCAAGACCTCGGTGACCAGCCCGTCCGCTAACCGATAGCCTTGCCGCGATAGCTCCGTCAAGACCGGCGCGACGCGGTCAAGCAGAGCAGACCGTTTGGCGGCCAACAGCACCCCGGCCAGGCCCACCACCGGGAGCCTGCGGCGCCTGGCGATCTCCCGGCCGCGGTGCTCATCGATCAGTAGGAAGCGACAGCGGGTTTGCTCGGCCAGCAGAATCGCCGATGCCTCCCCGCGGTCCAGCGACAGACACAGACGGCCATGCTCCGGGTCGTCGCTTTGGGCAAGCGGTCGCGGTTGTATTGCGCCCGCGGCATGGGCCGACGACAACACCCGTGTTCCCGGTCGGTCCGAATCCAGGCACAGCTCGGCCAGAACGATTTCGGGAACCAGCACGGACCCGCAAAGGGAGGTCAGCAGTGACAGACGGTCGATGCGGCCCAGGCCGATCAATGGTCCCGCGTCCGCGACGACGACCTTGTTCGCAAGGATACGGTCAGAGTGCGGCATCCAATTCGCCCGCTAATTCCTCCACCGGATAATCCACCGCAGCCAGGCCGAGCGACCCGAGCAGGTCGATAAATTCGCCCAAGGACAGCCCGGCAACCTTGGCCGCTTGCGCCAGGGTCAGTTGCCGGCGCTCGAACAGACTCAGTGCCAAGGCGCGGTGGACGCCTTGGTCCAGCAGTCGTCGGTCGAACGGCACGGCGAGGATGGCGGGACGGCCGTGTTTCGTGATGAGTGATATCTGGCCGAGCTCGGCGTCCTTCAGCAGGTCGCCGGAGCGGGTGCGGAGATCCCGGACGGAGAAGACATCAAGTGTTTCCATGGAATGGCTCGCATATGTGTGCCTACAAAGCGTAGCATAAGTCGACGCGCCAGAATCAGTCTACCTAGCCCGCCGATCTCATCAGCCATCCGACCTAGACTCAGGCGATTGGCAGCGGACCTATGGATCGCGGACCGCCCGGCGGGTCCGCGGCGCGAACCGAGCACGGTCGGTCGGCCGGAGCGATCAGCAAGGCCGCGCGCCCTACCGCTCAACGAAAAAGGTCGGGGCCCTTGGTCGGTAGAGCAAGAAACTTGGGCATTTCTGCCGTACCATGCCTACTCTTAAGGTCGGGCAAGGACGCGGGCGAAGGAGCCGGGTGGACGCGGCGGCGCAGCAGCCGTTGGCGGGCATCGGGCGGCCCAGGGCAGGACGAGGGTTGATCAGGCGCCCGCGCCGCCGTGAGGCGGGCGAAGCGGGTACACCATGGTCGCCGCCCGGGATGACGCGCATCTCGGGGAGCGCCACCGCCCTCGTTGCGGGCGGCAACATCACTGATGGCCCAGACCACGGGCACGTGGAGGAATCATGAATAACGATCGAATCATTGCCTTCGTCATGGCCGGCGGCCAAGGCGCCCGGCTCCAACCGCTGACCTCAGCCCGCTCCAAGCCTTCGGTGCCCTTCGGTTCCCGCTACCGTATCGTCGATTTCGTGCTCAGCAATCTGGTCAATTCCCAGATCCAGACCATCTATCTGCTGGTGCAATACAAGTCACAGTCATTGATCGAGCATGTCCGCAAAGCCTGGACCATCTCGCCCTTGCTGCAGAGTCAGTTCGTCACCGTGGTGCCGCCGCAGATGCGCGCCGGCGATCATTGGTTCCAGGGGACCGCGGATGCCGTTCACCAGAACATCAACCTGATCGAGGAGCATCGGCCCGACCTGGTGGTGGTGTTCGGGGCGGATCATATCTACCGGATGGATATCCGGCAGATGGTGGACTTCCACAAAGAGCGCCAGGCCGATGTGACCATTGCCGCCCTGCCGGTGCCGCTGCGGGATGCCTCCTCGTTCGGTGTCATTGCCGCCAATGCCCAGGGGCAGATCAGCGCGTTCGAAGAGAAGCCGGCCCATCCCACGCCTTTGGCCACCGACCCCACCCAGGCCTATGCCTCCATGGGCAACTACGTCTTCAACACCGATGTGCTGCTCCAGGCGCTGCGCGAGACCCAGGAGGCCGGCGAAACCGATTTTGGTCACCATGTGCTGCCGCGGCTGCTGCAAACCCATCGGCTGTTCGCCTATGATTTTGCCACCAACATCATTCCCGGTATCAAGGATTACGAGGACCGTGTCTATTGGCGCGATGTGGGTAACATCGACGCCTACTTCGATGCCCATAAAGACGTGTTGGGCGCGCAGCCGACGTTCGATATGTTCAACCCCGAGTGGCCCGTATTCTCCAGCGGTTACCAGGGGCCGGTCGCGCGCATCCAGGGTGGCGAAATCCGCAACAGTCTGCTCGGTGCCGCCACCGTGATCCATGAGGGGACGCGTATCACCAACTCCATCATCCGGCGCGAGACGGTGATCGAGGATGACGTGGTCCTGGAGAACTGTATCGTCATGGACTATGTGCGGGTCTCCCGCGGAGCGCATCTGCGCAACGTGATCGTGGACCGTCATAACCTTATCGAAGCGGGCGAGCGAATCGGTTTCGATGCGGAAAAGGACCGTCAGCGTTATACGGTAACGCCGGGCGGTGTGACCGTGATTCCCGCAGGCCGCGTCAGCTATTTCGCCCGTGATATTCGCGGGACCGGGCGTGGAGGCTATGGGGAGTAAGATCGTAATCGCGAGTGCGGATCTGTACCGGCGTCCCCACCGGAGTGGCATCGAACAAGTCCACCAGCTCCGCGCTGTGCATCCGGATGCAACCATGGGAGCGGGGTTCTCCCAAAGGCACGCAGTCCGGGCAGCCGTGGATATAAATGAAGCGGCGGAGCGTGTCGACACCGCCGCCGCGGTTGATGCCTGATTCGCATCCGGTCAGCCACAGGATGCGGGTCAAGATCCAGTCACGTTCCGGGTAGGCCGCCGCCAGTTCAGGTCCATAGATCTCGCCGGTCGGGCGGCGGGCACGGAACACGGTGCCGACGGGACAGCCGGCGCCGATGCGCAGCCGCACCCGGTGCAGTCCGCGCGGTGTGCAGCCACTCCCGTTCAATTCTCCCACGCCGTTCAAGGCGGTCGAGACCGGATAGCGGGCGTGCACCCGTTCTCCCGCAAAGAGGGTCAGGGTCTGGCTGTCGATAGCGATAGCGATATGGGATGAAGTCGTCATTTTTTCATTCTCGCTCCGGCATCGATGATCGCTCCGGCCAACTCCGGCCGAGGTCCTGGTAGGGCGTTCCATCTTATCTTGCAGGTCCGTGCTCGCTGCGAAGTACCATCCATGGCACTGGATTCCGGCATCCTGCCGGAATGACGTAGCAACTGAAGTTGGCATGGGGTACCAGGTCGGAAGTCTGATTCACAGATGAATACAGATGCCTTTCTTCATCTGTGAACATCTGTGGCATCTGTGGATAAATCAGGATGATCGCTGTGGCCGACATGCTGATCACGGTCCTCGTCGCGCAGCCGCGCAAATGTCTCCGGGAAGCTGCGGATCAGGATATGCCGTGCCAGGTGGAAGGCAAAACTGTGTTGCTGGTTGCGTGAATAATCGAAATAGCGGAACAGGGTCGTGGTCCCGGAATCACTCGATGGAGCCCAGCCGTATTTCACGCGCTTCATGCGGCTGGGATAGAACCAGAACATGCGATAAAGGCTTTGCAGGAAGAAGTGCCGGTCACGTTCATCGACGCGATTCGAGGTGTCCTTTTCCAGTTCCCGAATCAGTTGATCGTAATAGGGATCGTTGTCGTCGGCGCTGCGCCGCTCGCCGAGCATGCGCTTGGTCTCGAAATAGACGCGGTCCAGCGGAAGTTTGCGTCCCGGCGCATCCTCGCCGATCAGTTCACGGGCCAGGTCTTCACTCACCTCCCCATAGGCGCGGCCGAGCAGGTCGAGCAGCAGCCGCTCATGCGGCTGCAATTCCGGCGGGAAGGCGAACATGGCCCGCAGATTCGCCATGAAGATGAAGGCCACATCGGCCTCGCTCAGATCATCGAGCAGTTGGGTATGCGAGGTCCAATTACGGACTTCCTTCAAGATGGTGCCGTAGGCGGCCATGTAGGTGCCCTTGTCCTGCAGGTGATTGACCTTGGCGCGATTGTCCCATTCCCGGCTCAGGGCGTGCAGGAAGATCCGATAACGCTGCTTGCGCTGTTCCGCCGGCCGCGGTGCGGTCAAGGGCAGCAGGGCGGTCAGGCTGCCCAAATAGTCGCGCACATAGACGGGACAGGCCGGTCCCGGCGGCCATTCCGGTTCGTCCTCCCGCTTGAAGAAGAGCGCGAAGACCAAAGCGGCCCCGTCACCTTGGTCCATCATCGCCTCCGCGGCGGCACAACCGCGCAGTATCCCGCGGCGCAAGACCGAATATTCGTCCGCGCGCTTATCAAGGATCCAGCGATTGACCTCGGCATCCCGTTTGGTATGGATGACCGGGGGGTGCAGTTTCGCCGCGGCAAACGCCTGCGTAATGGAAGTGAGCTGATCCCCGTGATTCGAGCAGAACAGGATGTGCCGCTTCGGGAACCCGGCTTCGATCAGCAGTTCGGTGAAGATGTGATAGCCTGCCACTTTCTTCAATTCATTGACGGCGGCACGCCATACCGGTCCCAGGGGTTGACTATCGCCCCGCTGCTCCCGCAGATAGCCTTTCTCCCGCAGAAAGCTGTCGATCTCGGCGACACAGGCCGGGTCATCCAGGTCGTAATCCTCATAGGGCTTCAGGTCGATATCGATGACCACATAGTCGATTTCGCTCAAGCGCATGGGATCACGAACGAAACGCAAGGCGGCAAAGAAGGTTGTCTTGAGGGTGACGCCGCGGTCCTCCAGCCATTCTTTGAGGTCCTGCACGGCAGTCGGCGCGTCGGCCAGGCCGAAGACCTGATCGACGGTGGCCTGGATATCGCTTTCAAAGTCTTCGATCCACAGAAAATGGCTCATTGGCCCTACTCCAGGAACAGGTTTGCAGGTAACTGCAAGACCAGGGTGAATTGATGGCCGGCGGCGGCGGCGTTGACCGTCCCGTCCAGCTTCTCAGTGAGTAAGCGTAAGAAATCATGGCCGCGTCCGCTCCCCTTGACCATCGCGGCGGCGCTCGGCGTGGTCGGGTTGCTGAAGCCCAGTTCGACGTGGCCGGCGGCGACGTCGCACCAGGCGCGCGCCGGCGCATGATCCGAGCAGGCCGAGTATTTGAAGAGGTTGGTGAATGACTCGGTCAGCAGGATGGTCAAGAAGGATTCCGTGGTGCCGTAGGGGGTGAAGCGGATGAGTGCGTCCGCGAACCCGTGGGCGTGCAGCGGAAAACAGTGGGCACCGACCCACTCGCAGAGCAGCGGCAGGTCCGCCCGCGGGAGTAGTTCCATCAGTGACTGCTCCCACTCGCCGCGCAACTGTTCGCCAAGGCGCAGGTGCCGCTCATGCCAATCGCGCAGCCGGGTGGTCTCCGGGACCAGCGCGTTGTCACGCGCGTAGCTCAGGAAATGTTGCTGGATACGTTCGCTCCCGCGCCGGGAGAGCAGTTGTCCGAGTGCGAGCCCCAGGGAGCGGATGGCGACCTGCTCCAGGCTGGAGTCGCCGGTATGGTCCTGTTGCAGCTTGCGGCGCAGCAGTTCGGTATCGGTCGAGATCAGGCCGAAAATATCGAGCAGACCGCGCATGGTGCTGACCGCCTCGCGATGCACCCAGGGGCTGTTCTCATGGTCTGTATTATAGATGATGCGGTCCAGCGAGCCGCGGAATTTGTGCGCGACCAGGGCCATGACATCCTCCTGTTCCTTATTCTTGACCCGCAGCATGTCGGCGTCGTGAATGGCCTGCTCGGCCACTTTGGTCCGGGCATTGAGCCGACGGACATAACGCAGTTGGAACAGGTAGCCGCGATAATATTCCTCGAACAGCACGATCAGGCAGAAGATCGGGATCGTGAGTAAGGTCATCAGCTCCATGGCATGGGCACCGTCGGCCGGTACCGTTTCGAGAAAGAACAGCACGCGAAACAGCACCAGCAGCGCGAACCCGATCATCAGGTAGGCGAGCCGATTCAGATAGCGGGGGTTGCGATTGGCATAGCGGATCGGGTCGGAAAAGACGCGCAGGGCCGGATAGAAAACGGACAGGCGGTCGCCGCCCGGCGTATCGGGAATGAATGATTTGCCGACCCGCGCGATTCGGTGATGCGCCCGTCGCCCGTAAATGGCGGCGACCGCGACCCCGGCGACATAGAGCCAGAAGACCGCGGGCCATTCGATGTAGGTGGCGCTCAACGACGGCAACTGACCGGTCAGTAAATAGGCGACATAGGTCGTGAAGTCCATCAGACAGTAGCCGATGGCGATCTTGGTGAAGGTCGTGGTATGCACCGTCCAATGGTCCAGCCAGGCCCGAACACGGCGAATGGCGGGCAGTTCGGTGAAGAGCGGCAGTAGACGGTACGGGCTGAGCGGTTGCAATGGGTGTGGTCCAGATGGTGGGTCAGGCGGGTGACACTGCTGGCCTGACGCGGCGGATGAACCCGAACCTGGAAGCATGGCTGCCGACGGTCCGTGAGGCGCGGCAGGGCGTCGGGGTGCGCGTTCCTAAGGGAAGCGATCAGTCGAGTCGTCAGTCGATTGGTATCGGCAGCCACACGGGGTCCATGAATCAGGCGGCACGCGACCCAAGACGCCCGGAGTCCAAGGCTTCAGCCTTCTTGATTCTGCCAGTCCTGGCGGGTCGAGACAACCGGAACCGGGACTATAACCGCTGGAGTCCACGACTTCAGCCGTGGCGTTGCGTACCAGGTCGACGCCGTGAACGCCGGGCGAGCGGCTGTCCGGGCTCAAGAACAGTCGCGCTCCGCCTCAGGCGTGGTGACGCGGCGAATACACTCCAGGTCCTGTTCGGTTTGCTGCCGCACCATTCCCCGCGCCGGGGGGAACTGGCAGGCGAACCGGGAGCCGACGCCCAGGGTGCTGGCGATCAGGAGCCGGCCGCCGTGCCGTTTGAGCACGTGCTTGACGATCGCAAGCCCGAGCCCGGTGCCGCCGGAGGCGCGCGAGCGACCGCGGTCCACGCGGTAGAAGCGCTCGGTGAGTCGCGGCAGGTGCTCCGCCGGGATGCCCTCGCCGTCGTCCGTCACCGTGAACAGCGGACCGTCCGCCTCCGCGGTCCAGCGGATATCGATGGTGGTGCTGTCGGGCGTATGGCGCACCGCGTTGTGAATCAGATTGGCGAAAACGCTGCGCAGTTCGACCGGATTGCCGATCAGCAGCAGGCTCGCGTCCACGGCGACCCTGAAGTGGTGTCGGCCAACGCTCAGGGTCTCGGATTCATGGACGATGTGGGCTAGATCCAGGGCGACGTCGACCGGCACCTGTTTGGTGTCCTGGTCGTCCATCTCGAGCCGCGACAGCGTCAGCAGGTCGTCGATGATGGAACGCATGCGCTCGGCCTGGTGCTGCATCAGGGTGAGCGGTCGACGGTGCGCGGGCGGGGTGGCCGGGGCGTCCGCCAGGTTTTCCAGGAACCCGGTAATCACCGTCAGCGGGGTACGCAGTTCATGGGAGGCGTTGGCCACGAAGTCCCGTCGGATCATATCGAGGTGATAGACCTTGGTAATGTCGCGGGCGACCACGAGCCGCTGGCGTTTGCGTTCGCCGAAAGGCGCGATCCGCAGCGACAAGGTCAGGGCGCGGTTATGCGCGGGGGTGATGTCGAGCGGGCGCATGTACTCGCCGGTTTCGATGAAGGTCACCAGTTCCGGATGGTCGATGCGATCGACGAGTCGGCGGCCGTCGTCGCGCGGCCAATGGATATCGAGCAGTTCGGCGGCAGCCGGGTTGGCCCAGTCGATCTGCTGCAGTTTGTTCAGCGTCACCAGGGCGTCGGGCACCGCGTCCGCGGCCTCGCGGAAACGGCGGCTCGAGCGGATCTGGCGCTTGCGCCGCTTGCGCCCGCGCTGCTGATGCTGGGCGATGCCGCGATAGATGTCGCCCCAGGGGCCGCGCGGGAAGGGCGGCACCAGGCGGTGCTGGCGACGGATCAAGCGGACCAGCCGCAGCAGGTGATACAGATGGCGCGCGGCATAGGGCAGCAGCACCAGCGGCCAGACCCAGTCCGGCGGGACACCGAACAGGAGCAGCGTTACACCCAGTGCGGCGGCAAGCGCCAGGAGGCCCAGCTCGAAGTTCACGGTCAGGTCTTATCGGACAGGCGGTAGCCGACGCCGCGCACGGTTTGCAGGAGTCGGTCATGTCCGGTCGGCTCCAGCGCCTTGCGCAGGCGCCGCACATGCACGTCGACCGTCCGTTCCTCCACATAAACCTGATCGCCCCAGACCTGATCGAGTAACTGGGAACGGCTGAAGGCGCGGTCGGTGTGGGTCATCAGGAAGTGCAGCAGCCGATACTCGGTGGGTGCGACTTCGACCGGAGTGCCTTCGGCACTGACCCGGTGACTCACATTGTCGATGCGCAGTCCGCCGATCTCGATCTCCTCGGCGCACTCATCCGGCCGGGCGCGGCGCAGCACGGCGTTGATGCGGGCGACCATTTCGCGCGGCGAGAAAGGCTTTGAAATATAGTCGTCGGCGCCGGTATCCAGCCCTTTGACGCGGTCCTCTTCCTCGCCGCGCGCGCTGACCATAATGATCGGCAGCGTGCGGGTCTTGGGGCTTTGTTTGAGTTGTTGGGCCAACTCCAGTCCGGAGCGGCCGGGGAGCATCCAGTCCAGCAGGATCAGATCCGGGTTCTCGATCGTCAGTTGTTTGCGTGCCTCGTCCGCGTGTCCGGCTTCGATCACGTCGAAGCCCGCGTTTTCCAGTGTAAAGCGGATCACCTCGCGGATGTCCGGTTCATCGTCGACGACAAGGATGGTGGTCATGGTGCTGCGGTCCTGCGATAGTCGGGGTGTCGTCTCAGTGGTGTTTCGGTGGCGTCACCTGGTTCGTGGCGACACGGGGTCGCCCCGATGTGCGCCGGGGCGGGTGCAAGCCGGGATTCTATGTACAACGGGTTACGGTTCGATGACCACGGTGCCCCGGCATCCAGAGTGGAACGGGGTCACATCACGGTCATCAGGGAGTCATCGCCAGGTCACTTGCGGTCGGTACACTCTTCCGACTTGCGCCCCAGCCGATCCCCACGACCTCATCCAGAGACTTGCCGTGAAAGCAGCCCTTACCCTTCGTGATCGTATCGACCAGGCCGTCTTCAACGCCATCTATGCCAGGTCACTGGTGTACAACACCTGCTGGGAGGATCCCGCGGTGGACCGCATCGCGCTGGACCTGCGGCCGGATGATACCCTGTTGGTGATCACCAGCGCCGGGTGTAACGTGCTCGATTATGCTTTGGCTGGGCCGCGGCGTATCCACGCGGTGGACGCCAATCCGCGGCAGACGGCGCTGCTGGAACTCAAATTGTCGGGTATCCGGCGCCTCGCCTTCGATGACTTCTTTGCCTTGTTCGGCAGCGGCGTCCACGACGGTTTCCGCGAGGTCTATCATGACAGCCTGCGTGCCGATCTCTCGCCGTTCGCCCAACAGTTTTGGGACGATCGGCTGCATTGGTTCAGTCGCCGGCAGGGGAGCTTCTATTTCCAGGGGCTGGCCGGCACCGTGGCCCGCGCCTTTCACACCTACCTCAAGGTCCGCCCGCGCCTGGCCGCGAGCGTCGGGGAGCTGTTTCAGGCCGACAGCCTGGAGGATCAGCGGACCATCTATGACACCCGGGTCCAGCCGCTGATGTGGGGACCGGGAATGAATTGGACCCTGTCGCGTCAACTGACCATGAGTATGCTGGGGGTGCCCTATGCCCAGCGTCGCCAGGTCCAGGCGCAGCATCACCGCGGGGTGGCGGGTTTCATCCGCGAGGCGGTCGAGTATGTGTTCCGCGAGTTGCCGGTCTGGACCAACTATTTCTGGACTGTCTACATCAATGGGCATTACACGCAAAGCTGCTGTCCGGAGTACCTGAAGCGCGACAATTTCCAGGCCCTCAAAGCGGGTCTCGCCGCTCGGGTGGAGCCTCATACCTGTACCGTGACCGCCTTTCTCCAGTCGACCCCTGAGCGCATTTCCAAGTTCGTGCTGCTCGATCACATGGACTGGATGAGTTCCTATTACCCGGAGGCGCTGGCGGAGGAGTGGACCGCCATCCTGGACCGCGCCGCGCCGGGGGCGCGGGTGATCTTCCGCAGCGCCCATGCGGCTCCGGCCTATCTGGACCTGATCGAACTTGGCGCACAACGCACGCGACTGCGCGAACGCCTGGTCTTCCACGACGCCATGGCCCGCGATCTGCAGCGTCAGGACCGGGTGCACACCTATGCCGGTTTCCATGTCGCCGACCTGGCCGGGGCCTGACCATGGGCGTCAGCGATGCCCAGGTCCTGTGGCGGCTGGTGCGCGGCCAGCCCCGTCGCGGCACCCTGGCTGAACGGCTGCAAGGCTTCTACGGTCCCCAGGCCGCGCACTATGACGCGTTTCGTGAACGGCTTCTGCACGGCCGGGCGGAGTTGATGGAGCGGTTGGCTCCCGAACCCGGCGCGGCGGTGGTCGAACTGGGTGCCGGCACCGGGCGCAATCTGGGATTTCTGGGCGAGCGCCTGGCGACCCTGGGGTCGGTTACGCTGGTCGACCTGTGCCCGGCACTGCTGGAGCAGGCGCGGCGGCGGACCCGCGGTCTGCCCAATGTGCGGGTGGTGGAGGCCGATGCCTGCACCTATCGCCCGGCGGCGCCGGTCGATCTGGTTTACTTCTCCTATTCGCTGACCATGATCCCGGACTGGGCGGCCGCGCTGCGCAACGCGCTTGCCATGCTCAAGCCGGGCGGCGCCCTGGGCGTCGTCGACTTCTACTGCTCGGATGTCGCGCCCGCGCCGGGGCTGGTGCGGCACGGCGCCTTGACCCGCTGGTTCTGGCCGCGCTGGTTCGCGCACGACGGGGTGCGGCCCACGCCGGACCACCTGCGCGCCCTGCGCGGGTTGCTGCCCGACCATCAGTTGTCGGAACACCGTGCGGCGGTGCCCTATTTGCCGGGGCTGCGCGTTCCTTACTATGTCTTTGTCGGGCGTCTGCCTGGCGGGTCTGCATCTTAGTACCCGCTTCCGCCTAGAGCTGCTGGCCGGCACCTCAAGATTCGGCTCGCGCAAGCGATCCATCTGCCGCAACTTCGTTATCTTGATCGGTCCGCACGGAAATCAGCAAAGTTGACCGGACGATCGACAGTCCGGATACTTCCGAGCTGACTCGGGTGTATCGGATGCGGTTTCCCCTGAAGCCGTGGTTACGCCGAGATCACTGAGTATCGATGTTTTGCCGCGGGCGCGTTTCGTGTCCGCCATTCGGGGAAAGCACATGACCGAGCGATACAGTGTCGCGGCCGAGCGGCATCCGCTACGCCGATGACCAATGCACCCCGGTGGACCCCGCTGATTGCGCGCGCTGGGCGCAGGATGCCGACCTGTTCCTGCGGCGGCTCGTGCTGATGGTCTGAGGATACCCTGGTGACATTGCGATTTCACGAAAGCCTGGGGCGCCTGGTGGCTGAGGTCGAGGCGGCAGGGGTTCCGCTCGACGACGCGACGGTCTTCTTGCGCGATGGGGAAGGCCGCCTGATGGTCGCCCGTGAGTCGCTGCCCGATGCACAGGCCCTCGCAGCCAGCTTGCGCAAGACCTTGGGTGCCTATGCGTCCATGCGGCCGGTTATTGATGGGCGGATGGCGGCCGCCTTGGTCAAGGATCAAGCGGCCCGCGAGATTCCTGTCGCGCTGCCTGGCCGTCCGGCAGAGGGGCCGCGGAACATCCGTATGGTGGACCGCCGTTTCGTCGGTGCGGACTGGATGGTTCCTCCGGAACCGGTGCCGCAGGCTGGCCCCCCGAGGTTGGTGTTCAGTTCTCTCAAGGGCGGCGTTGGACGCTCGACGGCCCTGGCAGTGTTGGCCGCGGATCTGGCGCGACATGGACTCAAGGCGCTCGCTATTGATCTGGACTTGGAGGCCCCCGGCATCGGATTCATGCTGCTGGATGCATCAGCGGACCCGGCGCAGGATCGGCGCCCCAACTATGGCGTATTGGACTATCTCGTTGAGAACGGCTTGGGCGGTGTGGCCGACGAGGACCTCTTCGATTTCGTCGGTGTCAGCCCGTTCACTGATGGCTCGGTTGATGTGGTACCGGTGGTCGGACGGGTGACCGACCAGCACCCGGAGCACATGCTGGCGAAGCTCTCCCGAGCGCATGTCGAGGATGCGGACCGCCGTGGGCCGATCTCGTTTACCCATCAAGTCCGCGACATGGTCGACCGGTTTGCCGCACGTGCCGAATATGACGTGATCCTGATCGATGCGCGGGCCGGACTTGCGGAATCCAGTGCGCCGGCATTGCTGGCGCTAGGTGCGGAGATCCTGTTCTTCGGCGCTGATCAACCCCAAACCTTCCAGAGTTATCGTTATCTGTTCGCCCATCTCCTGCATTGCTTCGGAACTGGCCCTGGTGGCTACCGGGATTGGCGCGGGCACCTGTCGTTCGTCCAGGCAAAAGCGCCCTCATCGGCCCAGCAGCGGATTGACTTCCGCGATCAGTTGCATGACCTCTGCGCCGAATTTCTCTACGATAAGGAAAGCTTGGCTGCTGATGGATCGGTCCAGGTTGCTGACTTCAATTTTGGTGTCGCTGATACCGGGCGCGGCGTTCCGCATGACGCCTTGTTCGTCGCTTTTCACCCGGATTACATGGCGTTCGATCCACCCTCCGATAGCACGCCCCTGGACCCTGACGTGTATCGCGGACCATTCGGTGATTTCCTGAATCGGGCCTGGGACTTGCTCGGGTTGAGTCGGGACGGCCGGACGTGACTGCCGCTTCGTCAGGCGACCTCACCGCGATCCGGGCGGGTCTGGCAGCACTGCCTGACCTCGCACATCATGTCGCCGGGGACCCGGTCGAGCCTGATCAGATCTTCTTTCCGTACGGTCATGATGCCGCGCTCAATCCGGATGTTGCCCTGGTGGTAGGCAATCGCGGCGTGGGCAAGAGTTTTTGGGCCAGTGCGCTGGCGGTCGACGAGGCGCGTTCCGCCATCGCCGAGGGCTATCGCGAATACCGTGATCAGCGCCGACTCGATGGTTTGACGATTCGTTTTGGTTTCTCCGGTGGGGAGGGTGGCGGCAATGCACTGATCAGCAGCGCTCACATCACGGGTATGAAGTCAAAAACGCTGCCGCTACTCCTGTGGCGCGCCGCCGTCGTTCGCTGCCTGGCCCCGATTATCGATCATGCGATACCTGCCAAATTCAACGACCTCATCGCCTGGATCAAGGACAACCCGGACGATCAGCAGGCGCTGTTTCGGAACGCGGACCGCGTATTGAGTGAAAAGAAAGAGCGCGTGCTGATTCTCTTTGATCAACTGGAGCAGATGGCTGACGATTGGAGTCGCATCAACGAGTTGACCAAAGGGTTGCTACAGACCGCATTGGCAATGAAGAGCTACAAGGCGATCCGGCTCAAGATCTTCATGCGCCCTGACCAATTCGAGAATGCCTCACTCTTCCAATTTCCTGACGGCTCGAAGATCCGGGGTGAGGCCCTGCGTCTACGGTGGCATCCCACCGACTTATATGGCTTGTTGTACTTTGAATTGCTGCGATCCCCCGTATCAACCAAGGCGATGCGGGCGGTTTGTCGGGGTTTCGGGATTGTCCCCAGATCGAACCATCCGTCCAGATTACCTCAGGACTTGGTTACCAGCGAAGATCAGCAGCGGCGGGTGTTCGAAGTGATTGCCGGGGCGTTTATGGGGAGGGGAAAAAACCGCGGTGTTCCCTATACCTCGATGCCTCTGCACCTGAGCGACGCGCGCGGCGAGGTATCGCCGAGGACCTTCCTGAAGGCACTCAAGGCCGCCGCGGATCATGCGCACGCCCCCACTGCGTCGGCTATCGACTTCAACGACATCAATAACGGCGTCCGCGTCGCTTCCGATCATCGTCTGGCGGAATTACAAGAGGATTATCCCTGGGTGTCCCAGGCATTGGAACCCTTGCATGGTGCCTCGGTGCCCGCGTTGAAAGACGAGATCTACAGTCGTTGGCGGTCAGCCGGTGTAGTGAAGGAGATTCTTGACCGATATACCGGTACCCGTGCGCCAATCGATCTCGTTTTGGCGAATATGTTTGAGACGGATGATGGTCAAATGGCCTCCCTCCTCAAACTCCTGCAAGACATCGGCGTGATGGATGTGCGCAAGAACGGCAAGATCGACGTACCCGACATCTTCCGGGTCCGCGCGGGCATTTTACGCCGGGGCGGTGTTCCTCCCCAACAACGCCGGGCGTAATAGGTTTTCGCGCTGGTCGTTCTTACGCGTGAAGGCTCTTCGGGATCTCAGTAGGTTGTGATATACTTATATTTCAGCATCTTGCGA
>JACDZJ010000051.1_pt1 | contig 57186 bp, 63 predicted proteins | sample 7365721 | NCBI WGS metagenome assembly JACDZJ01 (sample SAMN15143480, study PRJNA637477) | pond metagenome | biome: freshwater wetland ecosystem [ENVO:00000243]; feature: pond [ENVO:00000033]; material: pond water [ENVO:00002228]; isolation source: pond water containing pink berries ... | reverse complement strand
GTGGCTGAGTCGGCTATCAAACAGTATTAGCTAATACGTTGATGCGATAGCCCTGTGGCTTGCCTGGCCTGCTCTGATATTTCATCAAGCGCATTAAACAATAGCTGAATTTCTTCGGTTTGTTCAATCGCTCTGATTTTTGCTTCCAGAATCGCCTTTTCCGCTCTTTTCAGTAATTTTGCATCTTCTGTTGCGGCGGCAAAGTCGTTGTCCGTAATTAACTTCAGATTAATGAGGCCAATTTGGTTCAGAAGCGCATTCTTCCAGACCGGAAAATTGCTATTCTGAATTCTGCCCGATATTTGAATTTCTAAATTATCCACAGTTTCTCCGTTCCTAACAAGGATCTCAAAATGTTACGCTTCACCCACGGATTCGGCATATCAGGGCAAACTTTGTTGGTATGCGATATCTATGGATAAAATTTCCGCCCTAGGGCGTCTGCGGACGGTCTGGCCGGAACGAGATTAACGCGGAATTAAGTAAACTGTCAACGGAACTCGAAGCGCTTTTGTCCCGGCCCTGGTTTTCTTTTAAGCATGATGTGCTTTACGATGACAGTTAGGGCAAAGTGCTATTGCATTATCAACTGCGTCTCCACCGCCAAGCGCTAATGGCTTTTTATGGTGGACTTCCAGGTAAGGCGTATTGTCGGAACGCCTTAAGAACGGCGCTGGATTGTCGCAACTTTCACAAAATCCTTTGGCTCTCAAGAGAACTTCAGCTACAACATCTGGATTTCTTTCAAATACAATAGTTTTTACTTCGATCCTTTTTGGAATTATTGGTGCATCACTAAGCCGCTTCCTTCGCTCTTCTGTGGAGATTCGCATGGAGTTTACTACTGCATCGCTAAAATCTTTTTCGATTTGTGCTATGCGATTGATCGTATATATATCACTAAGCTTTCTTTTATTTCTTATTTGTTGAACAGAGTCTCTGTCTTTTGCAATAGGAAATGATTGAATTTTTCCTGATGCAGCGGAATATGACTTCCAGATATCCTGACTGCTAAGAAAAGATTTAACGGATAAAAATTTTGGAGAGTGAGCCCAAACTAAAAACTGCTCTGATCGCCTTGTTGACTTGACGGGAAGAAATTCAATGTCGGTCAATTGCGGATGGTCTTTCTCTACTAAAAGCCAAATGCCTTGGTCGTCTCCAGCTAAATGTATCGCAGCTAAATAGATTCCACCAATAACCAGGCTGATGCCTGATTTGTGTAACCCAAACCATGATTTATTGGGATACTTTGTATTCTCAAAAGCCTCTTGAAAAAATCTCACCATATCGTCGGAAAGATCATTGTTGATTGTGCGCCGATTAATTAGCCACTTCTGAACATTGGTTTGCCAATCTTGAGCGTCAACGTACATTTCTAATTACGCCATTCTGATAACGGTACGTCAGTTTGTACTTGGAGTGTCGGGTTTTTTCCGAGGCGTTAAGGGGCGCGGGTTGCCCAGAACCGGGCAAGACCTATCGAGAAGGCTTAACGCTAAGCGCCTGGTTTCCTCGCAGTTTCCATAACCTCTATACGTCAGTCCTTAGTTCAAATTACCGCCACCCCGCGGACGAACCAGTGCCCGCCCATCCGCGAAGAACACCAGCACCAGGAACAGAACGAGCAATGCGCCTCCGACCAGCGGGGCTTGCCAGCCGAGCACACTCACCAGCAACCTGCTTGCTCCGAACAGCACCAGGCCCAGGGCCAGGTAGCCGAATACCCGCTTGAGGTCATAGGGCACGGGGTAGTAGCGCCGACCCAGGGCATAGGAAACCACCACCATCGCGCTGTAGCAGGCCAGATGTGCCCAAGCGGCGCCGGCATAGCCCCAGGTCGGGATCAGGGTGATCAGCATGATGACGGTAATCGCGGCACCCAGGAGCGACACCCAGGCGCCCATCAGGGTGCGGTCGGTCAGTTTGTACCAGATCGACAGGTTCACATAGATGCCGAGCAGTAAGTTGGCCAGCAGCAGAACCGGCACTACCGAGAGCCCCTCGCGGTAGGCCGCCCCGACGAAGTACTGAAAGACATCGAGGAAGAGGGTGACCAGGAGAAAGATGAACACGCAAAAAATCACGAACCAATTGAGCACGATGGCGTAGACGCGTCCGGCATCGGCCCGCTTGGCATAGGCGAAGAAAAAGGGTTCGCCGGCATAGCGAAACGCCTGAATGAACAAGGTCATCAGGATCGACAGTTTGTAGCAGGCGCTGTAGATGCCGAGCTGCGCCATGTTGGTGGCGTCGTCGTAGGGCAGGAGGTACTTGAGCGCTGCCCGGTCCAGCATTTCGTTCACGATCCCGGCCATGCCGATGACCACCATCGGCAGTGAGTAGCGGATCAGGCGGGCGAAGAGCGGTCGATCGAATCCACGCAGCCCGCCGTTGAACTGGGGCGCCAGCATCAGGAGCTTGATTGCACTCGCCGCCAGGTTGGCGATGAAGACATAGCCGATCCCGATGCCCGGATCCCACAGCCGGCCAAGGAATGACTGCGGATCCGCGTCAAAGGCCGCGCGGCAGCCCAGGATGAAAAAGAGGTTCAGGCCGATGTTGATGGCGATCTCGATCAGCTTCACCACGGCGAAACGGCCCGCCCGGTTCTCCGCCCGCAGCCGGGCGAAGGCCGCCGCGCCGACGGAGTCCAGGGCGAGGATGGCGGCGCACCACCAGATGTACTCGGGATGTCCGGGGTGGCGCAGCAGGTCGGCCACCGGTTGGCGAAACGCAAAGGCCAGGATGAAGAAGGCGAGGTTGGCCAGCACCAGGACGCGCAGCACCGTGGCGAAGACCACCGGCGCCGGGCGTTCGCCGCCCGAGCGGAACCGGAAATAGCCGGTCTCCAGGCCGAAGACCAGCAGGACCGCCAGGAATCCCATGTACGCGTAGAATTCCGCCACGACGCCGTACTCCACCGGCGCGAAGGTGTAAGTGAAGAGCGGGACCAGCAGGTAGTTGAGAAAGCGTCCCAGCACGCTGCTCATGCCGTAAACGGCGGTCTGGGAGGCGAGTTGCTTCAGGGGATTCACAAGCGGGCGGATTCCAAGGCGGCGAGTCGGAAGCGTGCATTCTAATGCGTCGCTGAACGAAAGCCGATGTTCCTCGTCTCCAGGCCGGCCGATCAGGCGATTGCCGGCAACTCATGTTCCTCGGTCAGGCGGCACCGGGTCGCGCCGGATCAGGTCTTGATGAAGGACATGAACTCAGAGCGAGTCGCCGGGTCGGTTTCGAAGGTTCCGCGCATGGCGCTGGAGACCGTCGTGCTGCGCTGCTTTTGCACGCCGCGCATCATCATGCAGGTGTGGCTCGCTTCCATCACGACCGCCACCCCGTGCGCCCCCAGGTGCGCCATCAAAGCGTCCGCCACCTGATTGGTCAGCCGTTCCTGCACCTGGAGTCGTCGTGCGAAGCAGTCTACCACCCGTGCGACCTTCGATAATCCGACCACGCGGCCGTTGGGCAGGTAACCGACGTGAGCGTGGCCAAAAAATGGGAGCATGTGGTGCTCGCACATGGAGTAGAACTCGATGTCGCGAACCACCACCATCTCTTTGACATCTTCGGCAAAGAGCGCTTTCTTGATGATCTCCTCGGCCGAGAGGTCGTAGCCGCTGGTCAGAAAATCCAGGGCCTTCGCGACCCGCAAGGGGGTGCGGCGCAGACCCTCCCGCTCCGGATTCTCTCCGATCTCGGTCAGCAGTGAGCGCACCAAGGCCTCTTTCTTCAGGTCGTAAACCTCATCCTCGGATTCCGCCTCGAAACTCGCCGCGTAATGTGCATGTGCCGCAATATTGGAAATTTGTGCTTTCTCTGACATGGTAGTTCTCCTCCTGTGACCTGGGGTCTTACGGCCGCTCAAGGCGCGAGGCGCCGCGACGCGATTATTCAAACGTGGGGGATGTTCGTGCGCTATAACAGCGCCTAGGCGAGCGGTCCGACCAGGGTGCCCACGAGCAGTACGGCGCTCGCACTGAGCGTGATCAGCACGTTATCGTCGATGGGACCAAGTTCGTAGCGTTCCACAATGGTCGCGACGACGGCCGAGATTACTCCCCATTCGGGGATCGCAGGGTCGGCGTGCCCGCCGATGACCCAGCCCATCGGTACGCAAACGATCAGCATGAAAACATTGCCGATCGGGTCCTTGGAACGGCGTCTGATCAGTGCATTGCGGGCGATGCCGGTCACGCCGTCACCGAACGCCATGTACAGCGCCGGCAAGACCGCGAGCCAGGGGTCGCCGAGCAGCCACCACAGCGCCGACACCGAGGCTGCCCACATGAGTGCGAACTTGACGTCGTTGGTGTTATCCGGGGTCTGGAACCAGTACATGCGCAGGCCGGAGCGGTGCGCCAGGTAGGTGAACAGGGTCAGCAGGAGACCGGCAGTCAAGGGATACCAGGGGTCGGTGAAAACCAGGGGTACCATCAGTGAGCCCACGCCGCCGGCCATCATGTGGACGATCTTGCGGTTATAGTAAACCGCGCGGATCGGCTCCATCCCGCGCGCGACCATAGCCCGGTAGGGAATCAAGGTGACGAAGAGCACGGCCATGGTATACAGACCGAGGCCGACGGCCCATGCGAATGGTGGCGCGATGCTCATGGGCGTGGCCTGATTCACGGCAGGTCAGTGGGTGGTGGGGGAGGACATGGGCTCAGACGCAACCCGTGGGTTTCGGCAGGCCGCCCCACTTACAGATCAGTTTCATGGGCCCTTTCTTGAAGATATCGTAGAGTTCCTTGGTGCTCACTCCCTGCTTCTTGGCAAAGATCCGGATTGGTGGGACCACGCCGTCCTCGTCATACATCGCGCGGGCCTTATTGATGAATTCCATGACCTGTCCGGTCATCTCAAAATCATCGCCGCGGGCCAGTTGCACCGCGATCTCCTCACTCCAGTCGTCCCGGTTCACCAGGAAACCCTCTCCATCCAACGGCACACTCAATACGTCAGTCATTGCAACATCTCCTGGATACCTATGTAGAACACATGTCTTACGCCTGGTCTGAAATGGAGCTTTGCGACGGGGAATCAACGCCGGATGCTTTAGGCTAGGGTGCCGGCGGTAGGACCGCGGCGGCGGCGGCCGGCGGCGCATTGGCGTCGCTGCCTTGCAGCATTTTGCGAATTGACACCAAAGCCCGGTCGATGAACGGGTGTTTCGGACGCGGGATGACGCGCGCCCGGCCGGCCAAGATCTCCTGTGCTAGATCGCGCAGGCTCTTGATTTCCGCCTGCATCCCGGACCTGTCCACAAACATGCAGGTGGCGGTCAAGGGGCTCATCCAAGACAACTTGATGCGCCGGACCGGCGTCCCCGGGTCGCCGCTGAACTCGAACCAGGTGCCAAAGCGCATGCGGCGCAGGCGCTCCACCATCTGCCGTTCGGGTTCCGAGAGGTCCTCGTCATCGCTGATGCTGGTCTCCAGGGTGGGCGGCGGGGTGGCGGCGCTCGACTGGCCGAGCATTCCCGGCAAGGGGATCGCCGGCCGTTCCAGTGTTTGTAACGGCCAGTTCTGGGGGGCGTCCAGCAGGGCGATCAAGGCGTCGATAGCGGCGGTGTTGAAGCCGCCGACGCGCGCGGCCGTGTTGACGATCGTTTCGCGCAGTTTGGGAATCGTGTCGATGCGTGCCCGGCGCATCTCAGCCGAGGTGCGCGGATCGAACAAAGCGACCAATTGTTCGGCGACCGCGACGGCGTGCTTCCAGGTGGGGCCGCGCTCCTGCTCCTCGTCGCGCAGCAGGATGAACACCAGATGATCCATCCAGGTCTTCGACAGGAACCCGGCCACCGGCTGCGGCACCGGGTAGAGTCCGAACAGACCCTGAATTTCGCGGGCGGCACGCTGCTTCGCCAAGGTCAGTTTTTCGCGCCCACGGACCGCCTCCTGGGTGCGCTGTTCCATGGTGTCGCTGCGCCGCTGCTGATCGCGCATCTTCTCGTCGAAGAAGTGCAGGAGCTCATCGAACAGACCGACGTCGTCGGCAAATTCCTGCAGCACCCGATCGACGATCTGCTGCAAGGCGGGAAACATGCCGCGGCTCGGGTTGCCTTCTTCCACCCACTGGCTGCCGGCCTCGACCATTTGATCCAGCAAGCGGCGGGCCGGGTGCCGACTGTCGACGAGCAGCCGACGATCGATCAGAGCGACCTTGAGGTAAGGGGTGTGCAAATGGCTCAACAGGGCTTTGGCGACGTTTGGCAACACCGGGTCGTTGAGCATGTACTCGAACAGCATGCCGATCAGGTCGATCAGGTCCGCATCGATAGGCGAGAGCTTGTTGCGGTCGACGGAGCTCAAAACCTTCTCGCGTTCGAGGCTAAGTGCCTCTTTGACGCGGTTGATGAAGCTCGAATCGACCTCGATATTGGGAAATGCGGCCGTCTCGGCCACCGGCGTTGGCCACTGCCCGGTCCTGTGGCCTGACTGTAAGCTATTGATTGCGCTTAGCAGCTCGCGCGTTTGCGCTTGGGCTTCCGTAGGGGATGCAGCGGCCATCGGACCGCCCGATCGGCCGCCGCGTCGTCCGTTGCGTTTGGTCGACATCAGTTCGAGGATCGAGTCGAATAATTCGGCCCCCAAGGCCTGGGGTTCCATCTGATCGGCACCCGCGGTCTTCTCGGATTCGGACTCGGGTTTTCCCCCGTCGCCATGCTCCGCCGCGTCCCTGCCTGTCGCATTGCGGATGTGTACCGGTTTGAGGTTCGGGAGGATGCCGGCGGCGATCAGAGTCGCGTTATACTCGACGTAGGCCGCGCGCGCTTTCTTCAGCACGAACTTATCGAACAGGGCGTAGAGGATGATCTTGACGCGTACCTCAACATCCAGGCCGTCAAGGGCGCGGCGGAAGGAATTCACCACATGGTGAGGTCCCGCGGGGATCTCGAAATCCTTGAGTTTGCGCCCGCCGATGACCGCGCCGAGGCGTTGGCTCAGCGCGTAGAGTTCCGGAAAATAACTGGCATTGGCACGTAAGATCAGGTTCTCGGCCGCGACCGACTCTTCCATCTCGTCGGGTTCGACGAGCGAAAGCTCCACCCCGAATCCCTCGCCTGATTCGGACGCTTCGGAGGGTTGGGGTTTCGATTTCCCCAGCACGTCGAACCCGAGATTGATCTCCTGACGGAAGATGTGCTCAATGTCGCTGCGGCGGCGCGTCAGCTGGCCCATCGCTTCGAAGAACCGGCTTTGGACCGCATTGCTCTCCGCGCGCTCCGCGAAGTCCAGCAGGGCGGCCCCCGCGTTTTGGAACAGATCTGCCAATTGAGTATCGAAAAAAACCAAGACAGTGTCTCGGCATTGGTCCATGACGGCGTCGTACTGCCGCCGGTTCCCTGATCGAGTGATGGTGTTATTAGACATCTTGACTGGCGTTTGGATGTTTACACCGTGGCCGTCCTGCGCCGACAGCCTGCCGGCTTGGCGTATAACGAGCGCCAACGCGCTCAGTCCTCGCCGATGACGCGCTCGTCACGGGGCGTTGCAAGGAGCTTTTCTGCCTCGCCTGCTTGGTTGGCAAAGATCATCCGGTACTCGACGCCGGACTCGCCTGTTTGCCGCAGTGCGCGCACCTGTGCGCGTGCTTCCTGGTACTGCGTCAGTGTAACGATGTGTGTCAGCTCGAGCGGCGGTGCGATTTTGTAGACAAAATAGGGCATGGTGACTGAATCGCCAAAACACGGAGTTGTGAGTGTAGCTCAATCCTGGCCCGGAGCCATCATTGTACTGTGTTGCGGATCTGCGCTCGGGATCCGTGTCGGGGCCGATTCAAGGTCGCGGTGGCGCGTCAAGGACCAGCCGACATGGTCGCGAACCAACGCGCTGGGATGGTCCGCGCGCGCCGCCAGCGCGGCGCGCACTGCGGGCGATCCGGGCGCGTTGCCGAGCGCGACGGCAAGGTTGCGTAGCCAGCGTTCGTGGCCGAGGCGGCGGATCGCCGACCCCAGCGTCCGGGCCAGAAAGGTTGCTTCGTCCCAGCTAAAGAGCTGTACCAGGGTCGCCTGATCGAGTCCGTTGCGCGGCAGCAGATCGGGCTGCGAGGTCAGTTGTGCGAAGCGGTTCCAGGGACACACGAGCTGACAATCGTCACAACCGAAGATGCGGTTGCCGAGCAGCGGGCGCAACCCTACGGGAATGCCGCCGTGATGTTCGATCGTGAGATAGGCGATACAGCGGCGGGCGTCGAGTTCAAAAGGCGCGACGATGGCTCGGGTCGGGCAGACGTCCAGGCACGCCGTGCAGCGACCACAATGTGCGCGGGCCGGGCGGTCGTATGGCAGGTCGAGGTCAGTGTAGATCTCGCCAAGGAAGAACCACGACCCGGCGCGCCGGTTGATCAGATTGGTGTGTTTGCCGATCCAGCCAAGCCCGGCGCGTTCGGCCAGCGGCTTTTCCATGACCGGAGCCGAATCCGTGAAGACCCGGTAGCCGAACGGGCCGATTTGCGCGCTGATGCGCTCGGCCAGCTGCTGCAAGCGCCGGCGCAGCAGCTTGTGGTAGTCACGGCCCAGGGCATAACGGGCGATGAAGGCGCGGGCCGGATCCGTCAAAGCCCGCTCCATGTCCGGGTGGGGCTCCGGCAGGTAGTCCAGGCGCGCTGCGATCACGCTGCGGGTTCCTGGGACCAGTTCCGCCGGGCGCGAGCGCCGGGTGCCATGGCGAGCCATATAGTCCATGGTGCCGTGGCGGCCGGCCGCGAGCCAGTCGTGCAGGCGCCGCTCGGCGAGGCTCAGGTCCGCGTCGGTAATACCGATCTGCTGGAAACCGAGTTCCAGACCCCACGCCTTGATCGCCGGAGCCAGTTCGGCGCCGGCGTATTCCCGGTGGGGAGTGTCCGCCCCGGCGGCCTCAGTCATGTGCTCACCGACCTCCGGCCGCGTGCTGGATGCAAGTAAAATAATCCTTATCGTCAAATGGCTTGCGCTCGTGTTGGACGCGCCAAAGTCCAGCGGCCAGGCAATCCATCATGCGGTGATCGGCGGTATGCGGATCCCCGGTGACGGCGCTCAGCGTCTGATGCAGGCGGCGGATGCCCACGGGCCGATCGGTGCTCAATTGCTCCAGGATGACGATGTGCAGGCCCATGTGCAGGAACGGATTCTCATCACCCGACGCGGGCTCGAAGTCCCGTTGGAGAACGCGCTCCGGGTCGGTGAGCGCGCTCTGATAGTGCGGGTGCATGTGGATGATCTGGACGATCTGCGCCTCCACCGGATCGAGGGGCTGACCTGATCGGGCCTTGGCCCAAGCGTCGACGAAAGCGCGACGGTGGGTCTGGCGGTCTGATGAAAACACGATGGGCCTCGTTTACTCAGGTTTAGTTGCGTTCATGTGCGAATTTTTCTCTTCGTTCGGCGCCGGAGTCTTGTCCGGAAACTCGCACAGGTCGGCGATGGGACAGGTGGGACACTTGGGGGTGCGTGCCACGCAGCAGTAACGACCGTGCAGAATCAGCCAGTGGTGGGCGTTCTGGAGGAACTCGCGGGGGGTGTGGCGCAGGAGCTTATGCTCTACCGCCAGAGGTGTCGCGCCCGGGGCGATACGGGTGCGGTTACCAACGCGAAAGATGTGAGTGTCGACCGCCATCGTCGGCTCACCGAAGGCGGTATTGAGCACCACGTTGGCGGTCTTGCGGCCCACGCCGGGCAGCGCTTCCAGCAACTCGCGCGTGCGGGGCACTGCGCCGCCGTGGGTGGTCAGCAAGTGCTCGCAGGTCTTGATGATGTTGTGTGCCTTGCTATTGAAGAGGCCGATGGTGCGGATATGGGATTTCAGCCCCTCCTCGCCCAGGTTCAGGATCGCTTGGGGTGTGTTGGCCACCGGGAAGAGCCGGGCGGTGGCCTGGTTGACCGCCTTGTCGGTCGCTTGGGCGGAGAGGATGACGGCGATCAGCAGTTCGAAGGGGCTTTGATACGCCAGTTCGGTGGTCGGTGCCGGGTTGGCAGCACGCAGGCGCTCGAAGATCCGGCGGCGTTTGGTGTCGTTCATCATGACTGGAAGATAAGGCGTCCGTCACCGCGTGCCAAGTCCCGCGCACGATCCCCACTTGGCTGCGTGCTTGCAAAATGGCTGAATCTGGATAAAAATACAGCTATCAAGGACCCCATTTTTAAAGGATCTGACGGACATCGCCCGACATCAGACCGGTCCCGCCCTGGGAAACTCGGAGCAACTCCATGTATCTTAAACGGAATTCCCCATATTACCCCTACTATACCAGTGCCTTGGGAGAAGCCTTTCTGTGCGATACCCTGGAGTTTTTGCCTTTTCTGCGTGATGCGTCCGTGGACCTGATCCTCACCTCGCCGCCCTTCGCGCTCAAACGCAAGAAAGAGTACGGCAATGAGGAAGAAGACAAATACTGCGACTGGTTCATGTCCTTCGCCCCGCAGTTGTATCGGATTCTCAAAGCCGAGGGTTCCTTTGTTCTCGATCTGGGCGGGGCCTATAAACCGGGGTTCCCCGTACGCTCCATTTACCAGTTCGAGTTGTTGGTGCGACTGGTCAAGGAGACCGGGTTTTATCTCGCGCAGGAGTTTTACCACTATAACCCGGCACGCCTGCCGGCACCGGCCGAGTGGGTCAATGTGCGTCGCGTGCGGGTCAAGGATTCGGTGAATGTTGTCTGGTGGTTATCCAAGACACCGAATCCCAAGGCCGATAACCGGCAGGTGTTGCGGCCTTACAGCGACAGTATGCAAAGCTTGTTGAAGAACGGCTACAAGGCGAAACTGCGGCCGAGCGGACATGATATCTCGGAGAAATTTTCGCGTGACAACGGCGGCGCGATCCCTCCGAACCTGCTTGAATTGGCCAATACCGACAGTAACGGCCGCTACCAGCAACTGTGCCGCGAACATGGCATCAAGGTTCATCCGGCGCGCTTTCCGCCGCAGTTCGCCGAGTTTTTTATCAAGTTTCTGACCGATGAAGGCGCCTTGGTATACGACATCTTCGCTGGCTCCAATACTACCGGATTCGTTGCCGAGAAATTGGCGCGCCGGTGGCTGGCGACCGAACTCTCCGAAGAATATTTGCGGGGCAGTAAATTTCGCTTCATAGATAAAGATCTGCCGGTTAAACTCGCGAAGCGGGCAACGCGTGCAGTGGCGAAAGAAAACTTTCAGATGTCACTGTTTCCGGATAAAAAATGAGCGCACCACTGCGCAAGCAAGACCTGTTGGAGCGGGTTCTTTTCGGGGTCTACGCCAGTGGTTGGCAGGCGCTTGTCGTTCATCGATTACAGCCGTTTGGTTTGCGCTTGTTCAGACGTGAAGACACGGATTTTATCAGTCTTCGCATCTACATTTGGAACTGTACACCAGGCGGCAGGAATCGTCCGGCCGACGAGTTCCGTGTGCAGATCACTGGTGCGGTCCCGAAGGCTGAAAGGGGGGAGATAACTTTATTACTTGGTTGGCATGAGGGTTACGGTGTCTTCGTCGGGTTCGACATGCGTCGACATGATGGCCAAGCATCGGCTTCTCCCTCCATTCAAGTCAAGGAGGCAGCATTGCTCAATGCGCACAACCGGGCATTCTCCGCATATGATCGAGCAAATGGGGAAATCGCGATTAGTTTTCGTCCCGAGTTCCTCGTCGAATATTGCACGAACCTGGCCACGCTTCACGGTTTTACGGCTGATGATGAAGCGTTAGGGATGCTGAATACGATCGATACGTTGAATGAGCGTGACGTTGCGACCAGGATCGCCAATTTCGAGCGGCGCGAGGTCATCGTCACTATCAAGAGAAAATATCGTGAGTATGATTTCCGCCGTCGTGTTGTAAACGCCTACGCGGCAACCTGTGCTTTTTGTGGTATACAACTAAGGTTGGTCGAGGCTGCCCATATCATTCCACTAGCTGCAGATGCAAGTACGGACGAAACGCGTAATGGTGTCGCTTTGTGCGCGCTGCACCACTGCGCTTACGATCAGAATCTGATCAGCTTCGATGAAACCTATCGTATCGAAGTCAGCGCTACGGCGATCATGCGACTCAGCGAAAGCGGTTTGGTGGGTGGCCTAGCGGCATTTCGCAAAGGCATCAAGAGTGCGATTGTTCTGCCGGCGGATAAGCGCGATTATCCAGCCAGACAGTATATTGCAAAGAGTCGCGAGATCCGGCAATGGCAAACATGATCTCCGTGAGAGCAATTCTTTGCTCGCGATATGGGTAAAGATATGGTTTTTTTCCGGGTCGACCGCGCCATCGGAGGCCAAGCACGGTGACTGACCAACTCACCGATCGTCAGCGCCAGATACTGGATTTGATCCGGCGTCATATCCGCGTGACCGGCGTGCCGCCGACCCGGGCCGAAATTGCCCGCATCCTGGGATTCCGCTCCGTCAATGCCGCGGAGGACCACCTGCGCGCGCTGGCCCGGCATGGTGTCATCGAACTCACGCGCGGGCGCTCGCGGGGGATTCGATTGATTGCGGATGGGGCGGTCGAGGGGAGCGTGAATGCGGATCCGCGCCCCGGCGCGGCGGGCGGGTTCGGCGCGGCTGCAGACCTGCCGGTGATCGGGAGGGTGGCCGCCGGCAGTCCGATTCTGGCCGCGGAGCATGTCGAGGACCGTCATCGGATCAGCCCCGATTTGTTCCGTCCGCGGGCGGACTACCTACTGCGGGTGCGCGGCAGCAGTATGCGCGACGTAGGCATCCTGGACGGTGATTTGCTTGCCGTGCATGCCTCTGCGGAGGCGCAGAACGGTCAGATCGTCGTCGCGCGGCTTGCCGATGAGGTGACGGTCAAGCGGCTGCGCCGTCATGCCCGTTGGGAGCATCGCGTGCAACTCCTGGCGGAGAATCCGGCGTTTCCGCCGATCGTGGTGGACCTGCGGGAGCAGGAACTGGTCATTGAAGGCATCGCCGTGGGGGTGCTGCGCCTGGGGTTGGCCGCGCTCCTGCAGGTCGACCTTCAGACCGACGGCTAACCGCTTATTTCAGGCTTTTCGATCCAACATTTTCCGCCATGTCCATCCAACAGATCCTCGATCGGCACCCCAACTTGTGGCGCGGCCGGGTGGCGCTGGAGCAGATCCCGGCGGGAGTGCCCACCGGGCATGCGGCATTGGATCAGGAACTGGTCTGGGGCGGTTGGCCGCCCGGTAGTCTAAGCGAACTGCTCGGTGCGCGGATGGGCGACGGATTCGGGCTGGTCCTGCCGGCCCTGGCGCGGCTCAGTGCCGAGCCGCGCTGGCTACTGCTGGTTGACCCGCCCTGGCAACCCTTCGCACCGGCCCTGGCTGCCCACGGTCTGATGCTCGAACAGTTGGTGGTCGTCAATGCCGGTACGCGGTGCACCTGGGCCGCCGAGCAGGGACTACGCTCCGGCGCCTGTGCGGCGGTGCTGCTATGGGGTGGTGGACCTTGGGATCATACGCGTCTGCGCCGGCTCCAGTTGGCCGCTGAGACCGGCGGCGCGCTGGCTTTTTTGTTTCGTGATCCGGCGGCCTGCCGCAGTCCCTCGCCTGCTCCGCTACGCCTGCAAGTCGAGCGGATCGCTGACGGCCGGCGGGTGACGGTGCTCAAACAGCGCGGTGTTCGCGGCGGGGCGGTGTTGGCAGCAGGCTGACCGATGCGTATCGACTCCATTCGCCAGCGCCTGCGGGCCCAGGGCGCGAAGCACTGTCATGAACAGCGGGTGTTGCAGGCCTGGGTACGCGATCTGTCCGTCGATACCCGTCACCGCCGCGCCGAAGATTTTCTGCCGCTGCGGGTGCGCGCGGTACTGCCGGCCTTGATGGGCGAATTGCAGGGTCTGGCCCGGCTGCAGTCCGAGCATCCCGATGCCGACGGTTCCGCCCGGCTCTTGGTCGCGTTGGCCGACGGTCAGTTGATCGAGAGCGTCTTGTTGCCGCGCAATGGCCTGTGCGTATCCACCCAGGTTGGCTGCGCGGTCGGTTGCCGCTTTTGCATGACCGGGCGCTCCGGCCTGCTGCGCCAACTCGGCAGTGCCGAGATCGTGGCCCAGGTGGCGCTCGCCCGCACGCGCCGCCCGGTCGAGCGGGTCTTGTTCATGGGCATGGGTGAACCGGCGCATAACCTCGATAACGTGCTCGACGCCATCGAACTGCTCGGCACCGTCGGGGCGATCGGGCACAAGCATCTGGTCTTTTCCACGGTCGGCGACCGGCGCGTTTTTGAGCGTCTATCGCAAGGTCCGGTGAAACCGGCGCTGGCCCTTTCACTGCACAGCACGCGTGCGGAATTGCGCGCTCGGCTGTTGCCCAAGGCGCCGTTGATCGATCCGGAAGCCCTGGTCGATCTGGCTGAGCGCTACGCCCGCGCGACCGGCTGTCCGACTCAATACCAGTGGACCTTGCTTGCCGGCGTCAACGACAGCGACGAAGAGCTGAACGGCATCATCCGGCTCCTTACCGGGAAATACGCGATGATGAACTTCATCCCTTACAACGCGAACGAGGGACTCGGTTTCAGTCGACCCTCATGGGAGCACGCGTCGGCGATGGCCACCCGGTTACAGCAAGCGGGGATCGTCACCCGCCTGCGCAACTCGGTCGGACAGTCGATCGACGGCGGTTGCGGGCAGTTGCGGGCGCGTTGTGGGTCTTGATCGCGTCATAGCGAAGACGGCGTTGCAGGCGATACGGCAACGATTCGTCACGTTGCGAGCAGACTGCTCCCGCTCGCTGTCCTCAAGAAGGTATCGATGCGCTCGGACAAAGACGAGTTCTTCTCGACATGATGGGCGTAGTAAACCAGTCCGAATACAATGCCTTGGTACGAAGCCCCGGTCGGCTCCCCTTTGCGCGCGGTGATATCAAAACCTTCCAGAACTAAACGGAACAGCGGCGGATCAATCCGGATGGATGCCGGGTCGAAGGCCTGGTTCTTGAGTGTCGTCAATACGTGGTTGGCAACCTGTTCACGAAGTACGGCCAATTCCGTTCGGCTATAGGTCGCCAAGGCGTCTAACCACGGAACGTAGTCCGCCCACGCCTGGGTCGCATGCGGTGCACAGGATGGATAATCGAATCGCTTATGCTCAGCGCGGAAAAACCGTTCGGCACGGTCGTAAAAAGGACGTAAACTCAGTGACTTGCCGTCGGGTTTCGTGAGAATGAGCGTATTAGCACGTTTACCGGCACCGGTCATTGTTTTACGCGGGAACCGTCCGACGATCGCGGCATAGCTGGAAACCTCCGAATCCGGGATCTCCAGTTCAGTGTAGAGGTCGATGAACGCCAGCAGCAGACCGGCGGAAAAGCGGCGGTCTGGGAAACCCACGACGAATTCATCGAACAAGCATTTCGGCGTCATGAGTCGCCAACCGATAAAGAGGAGAGCGGTCCGAATGCCTTCCGGGCCAGGGCGTGATAGTTATCGTCGCGATCCGTGCCGATCGCGATATAGCCGAGTGCCTCGGCCGCCGCGAGTGTTGAGCCGCTCCCGGCAAACGGGTCGTAGACAATGCCGACGCCTAGCGGGAGGGCGGCCCGGACCACCTGCCGCATGAATCGCTGCGGCTTCAGCGACGGGTGCGGCGCGATCTCGCGCTCGCGCCCGCGCGTAGGTGAGCAGACGATCACGTCCTTGAACGGCTCGTCTCCGGAAATCCGCCGTAGTCCCCCGGTACCCCACTGACGCAGATTCTCGGCGGCGGTACCCGAGAATGGTTTGCGGAAAACGCCCCAGGGTTCCCAGCAGGAGCGGGCCATCATACAGACCTCGGGGAATTCGTCCTCGGCGCCTTTCGGGCGATCACCGCCCCGCAGTGTCTGTACCAGGCGGATGATCTCACCACGCTTTTCAAACCCGGAGCGCTGTATGGCATGAAAGGTCAGAGGTCAGAGTCGAGAGCAGCGGATTGGAGGCAATCAGCAGATGCCCGCCCGGCACCAATACTCGCAGCAGGGCGTCAGCCAGATTGCCAAAAAAACGATCGAGACCGACGACCTCATCCGGCGAAAGAACGGTAAACCTCGGCAAGGGTTTGCGCTTGGCGCCATCGAATGAGGGTGGAATGCGCCATACCCCTCCGCTGCCACTCTTGAGTTTGTCGTGGTGCTTGCGACTATATTCAATCAGGCCGTAAGGCGGATCGGTCACTACGGCATGTAAGTTGTTTTCCGGAAGCCCGGAGAGCCATTCGATGGCGTCCGCGAGGACATAGGTGGTGCGGGGAGACAGGTGGCTGCGCGGGTGGTTTCCCGCAAGACGCAGCGAATGCCACAGTGAGTTTTGCCGCTCAATCAACTGTTCCCTGAATGATACGGTAGAAACGTCGGTGAAAAGATCGCGAACGTTACCGGTACTTGACGGTCTTGTCATGGGTTGTTACGCAGCCGTTTTGTTAATTCGCGGCATGCCGATCCGAGGATGCTCAGGCAGACCACAGCGGGCCTTCCTCCATCGCCGCGATCTGCTCGCGCAGGGCCAGGATGTGATCCTGCCAGTAGTGCTGGGTGTTGAACCAGGGAAAGGCGCCGGGGAAGGCGGGGTCTTCCCAGCGGGTGGCGAGCCAGGCGGCATAGTGGATCTGGCGCAGGGTGCGCAGGGCCTCGATCAGGTGCAGTTCGCGATGGTCGAACTCCTGAAAGTCCTCGTAGCCGGCCAGCACGTCCGCCAACTGACGGCTCATGTCGGCGCGGTCCCCGGAGAGCAGCATCCACAGGTCCTGCACCGCGGGTCCCATGCGGGCATCGTCGAAATCGACGAAGTGCGGACCGGCGTCGGTCCACAGCAGATTGCCGCGGTGACAGTCGCCGTGCAACCGGATCATGGCGAAGTCGCCCGCTCGCGCGAAGCAGGCGTGCACGCCGACCAGTGCCATCTCGACGACGGATTCATAGGCCGGGAGCAGGTCGCGCGGGATCCAGCCGCCGGCGAGCAGCAGATCGCGCGGGCCGGTGCCGAAGGAGGCGATGTCCAGGCACGGGCGATGCGCGAAGGGGCTGACCGCGCCGATGGCGTGGATGCGGCCGATCAGGCGGCCGATCCACTCCAGGACCCGCGCGTCGTCCAACTCCGGTGAGCGGCCGCCGTAGCGCGGGCTCAGGCTGAAGCGGTAGCCGCGATGCGCGTGCAGGGTCCGACCCAGCGTCGCGAAGGGCGGGACTGCCGGGATTTCCGCGTCGGCCAAATCCAGGGTGAAGGCGTGCTCCTCCAAGATGGCGGCGTCGCTCCAGCGATCCGGCCGGTAGAACTTGGCGATCACCGGCTCGGCCTCGTCGATGCCGACCTGATAGACCCGATTCTCATAGCTGTTGAGCGCCAGCAGGTGGCCGTCCGTGGGCAGACCGATGGACTCCACGGCATCCAAGATCAGATCCGGACTGAGATCGGCGTAAGGTGTGGGATTCAAGTCGTTCATAGGTGGCATTCTAGCCGGGATCACTGCCTGGGTGCCTGTCGATGCGCTGCTCGGCCCGACGGATGGTCTCCGTCACCCGGGATTTGCCCCTTGCGACAGGTCCGGGCATGATGCGCGCGGCAGGTGCCTCCCGGGGCGTCTCAGTCAACTCCCCGACCATGATCGTCCCGCCAAGTGGGCTACCAATCCGATGTGCCGACCGCATTGGCTTATCCTGAAAAGTGCCGTTCGCCGCCGGTCGCGTGGGCGCAGTAGGTCGCGTTTCAGGGGCATTGGCGCCGTCGCTCGTGCCGCGGCGATCGGGGTCCTGCTGCTTGCCGGCCTCGCGGCGGCGGACGGCGAGGGTGCCGCCAGCGGATCACGCGCCGGCGCGCCCGGCGGACCGCCGTCGGTGCGCTTCTTCGCCGTCGGCGACTTGCCCTATGGACCATCCGAGGTCGGTCCCTTCAAGGCACTCCTGGACGCTGCCGCGGCCCTGCATCCGCCCTTCATCGCTCATCTTGGTGACATCAAAGCCGGCAGCACCCCTTGTACCGACGCCAACCTGCACGAGATCGCCGGGATCTTCCGTGCGCTGCCGGTTCCGGTCGCCTACACGCCCGGAGACAACGAGTGGACCGATTGTCACCGTCCCGCCGCCGGGGGGCTGGATCCGCGTGTGCGGTTGGCGCGGGTGCGTGCGGTGTTCTTCGGTGATCCAACGGTACTGCGGCTGGCCGCCTTGGGCGCGGTCCCGGCAGCGAAGGCGTTTCCGGAAATCTACGCCTTTCAGATCGACGCGGTCGCCTTTATCTCGTTACATATCGTTGGCAGTAACAATGGATTTAGCGACAATGATCTCACCGCCGCGGCCGATTTCGCGGCGCGTGAGGCTGCGCACACGGCTTTCCTGAACCGGGTTCTGGAGTCCGCCAAGGTCAGGAATATTCAGGCCCTGGTGCTGATGATCCAGGCGAATCCGCTGTTCGATCGGGGACAGGGGCCGTCGGGCTTTCGCGGCTTCAAGCAGCAACTCGTCGCCGCGATGGAGCGCTTTGCCGGTCCGGTGCTGGTGTTGCATGGCGACACCCACCGCTTTCGGCACGACCGGCCGCTGATCGACCCGGTGCGCGGTACACCCTTCGAGCGCCTGGTGCGGATCGAGGTGCCCGGATCGCCCGTGGTTGGCGGTGTCTGGATTACGGTTGATCCGTCGGCAGCCGAGCCCATCCTCGCCGATCCGACGTATGCGGTCTCGCTGGATACCCTAAATTGACCGAGCAGCCGACTGAGCGACCCCGGGGCGTCACCCTGACCATCTATAAGCTTTTTTATATGGTGGATATCAAAAATATTGAGTTTTCTTTATTTATCCGATCGCTAAACTAGTCCTCAGACAAGATTGCTTGGTTATTTCCGGCAACCCTTGTCGGTTCGATGTCGGCGGTCGACCCGTGGGGCGACTGCTTCCACTTTAAGATGACATTCCACGAGGACTGAACATGGCGAAGAGTTACAGCGCGGGTGTGAAAGAGTACCGCGAGACCTACTGGATGCCGGACTACACTCCCAAGGACACCGATATTCTGGCGTGCTTCAAGATCACCCCGCAGCCGGGCGTGCCCCGTGAGGAGGCCGCCGCCGCGGTGGCCGCCGAGTCGTCGACCGGCACCTGGACCACTGTCTGGACCGACCTGCTGACCGACCTGGACTACTACAAGGGTCGCGCTTACGCCATCGAAGACGTGCCGGGCGACGACTCCTGCTACTACGCCTTCATCGCCTACCCGATCGACCTGTTCGAGGAAGGTTCGGTCGTCAACGTGTTCACTTCGCTGGTCGGTAACGTCTTCGGTTTCAAGGCCGTGCGTGCCCTGCGCCTGGAAGACGTGCGCTTCCCCATCGCCTATGTCATGACCTGCGGCGGCCCGCCCCACGGCATTCAGGTCGAGCGCGACATGCTCAACAAGTACGGCCGCCCGCTGCTGGGTTGCACCATCAAGCCCAAGCTCGGTCTGTCCGCCAAGAACTATGGTCGGGCGGTCTACGAGTGCCTGCGCGGCGGTCTGGACCTGACTAAGGACGACGAGAACGTCAACTCACAGCCCTTCATGCGCTGGCGTCAGCGTTTCGATTTCGTGATGGACGCTATCGACAAGGCCGAGCGGGAGACCGGCGAGCGCAAGGGGCACTATCTGAACGTCACCGCGCCGACCCCGGAAGAGATGTACAAGCGCGCCGAGCACGCCAAGGAGATCGGCGCGCCCATCATCATGCACGACTACATCACCGGCGGCTTCTGCGCCAACACGGGTCTGGCCAACTGGTGTCGCGATAACGGCATCCTGCTGCACATTCACCGCGCCATGCATGCCGTGCTCGACCGCAATCCGCACCATGGTATTCACTTCCGGGTGCTGGCCAAGATTCTGCGCCTGTCCGGGGGCGATCACCTGCACTCCGGCACCGTGGTGGGCAAGCTGGAGGGTGATCGCGAGGCCACCCTCGGCTGGATCGACATCATGCGCGACAAGTTCATCAAGGAAGACCGCAGCCGCGGCATCTTCTTCGATCAGGACTGGGGCTCGATGCCCGGCGTCTTCCCGGTAGCCTCCGGCGGCATCCACGTCTGGCACATGCCCGCGCTGGTGACCATCTTCGGCGACGACGCCTGCCTTCAGTTCGGCGGCGGCACCCTGGGCCACCCCTGGGGCAACGCGGCCGGCGCCGCGGCCAACCGGGTCGCTCTGGAAGCCTGTGTCCAGGCCCGCAACGAGGGCATCGCCATCGAGAAGGAGGGCAAGAGCGTGCTGACCAAGGCGGCGAAGCATAGCCCCGAACTCAAGGTCGCCATGGAGACCTGGAAAGAAATCAAGTTCGAGTTCGACACGGTCGACAAACTCGACGTTGCGCATAAATAGGCTGTCGCCAACCAGTGGTCAGCCGCCGACAAGCAGTGCCGGCCGGCGGCTGCTGGATGCCGAGGTCGCACCGTGAATTCCGACTGAACTCCGAACAACCTGAATCCGAGGATACATCTGATGAGCGACATGCAGGACTACCGTTCCAGTCTCGAAGACGTCAACAGCCGTAAGTTCGAAACCTTCTCTTATCTGCCGCCCATGGAGCCGGAAGGTATCCGCAAGCAGGTAGAATACCTGGTCCGCAAGGGTTGGAACCCGGCGATCGAGCATACCGAGCCGGAAAACGCCTTCGACCACTACTGGTATATGTGGAAGCTGCCGATGTTCGGTGAGACCGACGCCGACCGTATTCTCGAGGAAGCCGCGGCCTGTCATAAGGCCCACCCCAACAATCATGTGCGGCTGGTCGGCTATGACAACTATGCCCAGTCCCAGGGCGCGGCCATGGTGATTTATCGGGGCAAGCCGGTCTAGTCGTTTCTCGCTCGCGCGAAAAACGCTGTTTGAAGGCGGAAACGAGGGCTCCTGTTTCGCCCGGCGGGGCAGATGCTCGCTAACTCTCGTTTCCAAGTTCCGCATGGGAAGACAGTCGTGGCCGCTCCAGCGGCCGGAGCCTGGACGCGACGCTGGAGCGTCGCCACGTGCTCCCACGCTGGAGCGTGGGAGCCAGAATTAGAACCAGGGCAATAGTGATGAGTGAAGTCGACCGCGAACAATATCTGATCAAGACCGAGCCCTATTACCGCCCGGTGACCAACGAGGTAGCGCTGTACGAGGCCGCCTATGCGGCGCGGATGCCGGTCATGCTCAAGGGTCCGACCGGATGCGGTAAATCCCGTTTCGTGGAGTATATGGCCTGGCGGCTGAAGAAGCCGCTGATCACGGTTGCCTGTAATGAGGACATGACCGCCTCCGACCTGGTCGGACGCTTTCTGCTCGACATCAATGGCACCAAATGGCAGGACGGTCCGCTGACCGTGGCGGCGCGCATCGGTGCCATCTGTTACCTGGATGAAGTGGTCGAAGCCCGTCAGGACACCACGGTCGTCATCCATCCGCTGACCGATCACCGCCGCAACCTGCCGCTGGAGAAGAAGGGTGAGCTGGTCAATGCGCACCCGGACTTTCAGATCGTGATTTCCTACAACCCTGGCTACCAGAGCCTGATGAAGGATCTGAAGCAATCCACGAAGCAGCGTTTCGGCGCCCTGGACTTCGACTATCCCAGTGCGGAGATCGAAGCCGAGATCGTGACCCACGAGGGCCTGGTGGACAGCGCGGTGGCGGAGAAGCTGGTGCAGATCGCGCAACGCAGCCGCAACCTCAAAGGGCACGGGCTGGATGAGGGGATGTCGACCCGCCTCCTGGTCTATGCCGCCCAGCTCATCGGCAAGGGCGTCGATCCCCAGTCCGCCTGCCGCATGGCCCTGGTGCGGCCGCTCACCGACGATCCGGATATGCGCGATACGCTGGACGCGGCGGTCGGTACCTTCTTTTAGGCGACCGCTGGAGGCTCCCGGCATGACCATCGACTTCTCCGACTACGTCTCCTGTCTGAAAACCGACCCGGAGCACCCGCACAAGCAGGCGCTGGAAGCGAGCTATCACGAGGCCGCGCGGGTCATGTCCACTCAGGGACTCGAACATTACCTGACCGGCATGAAGGCCCTGTGCAGTCTGAACAAGGGGGAGGATTTGATCCTGACCTATGTTCAACACCTGCCGGCGGTGGTCAAAGAGGTCGGCGAGGACATCACCCCGGATCTGGTGGGGGCCTTGATGAAGCTGGCTTCCCACACCTCGGGTACCGTCATCACGCTGATCATGGCGAACATGCCGCTGGCCGCGAGCCGATTGGGTGACGCGGAAGTCGTGCGGGGCTATCTCAACCTGCTGCATCAGTTGGCCGGCAAGGCGCCGCGCGGATTGCGGCCGATGATGGAGAACATGGACGAGTTGCTCGGCAAGCTCACACTCGGCGGTCTGCGCCGCTGGGCCATGTGGGGCGCCCAGGCCCATGCCCGCGATCTGGATGGCCAACTGGCCTATTTCGGCCTGCAGACCGAATCTTCCCGGGCGGTGCTCCAGAAGGAGCGGCGCGGCACCCTGTTCGTGGACAATCAGCGCAAGCTGAATTTTTATCTGCGGGCGCTGTGGGCGCGCGCTTTTTTTATGCGCCCGACCTCCGGAGATTATGAGTCGCGGCTGGGCTTGCGGCCCTTCATCGAGGATTTCCAGATCCACCTGCCGGACGCATTCGATAGTTTTCGCGGCATTTCCGGAGTCACGGTCTACCGTGCCGCCGCGGCCCATTGTGCCGCGCACATGGTCTATACGACGGCCCCGCTCAGCGCGGAGCAATTGACCCCGGCCCAGATGCGGTTCATCGACTTGTTCGAGGACGCGCGCGTGGAGTCCCTCGCCATTCGCGCTTTCCCTGGGCTGCGTAAGCTCTGGCTCGGCATCATGACCGCGCCGCTGACGGCCAAGGATGAAGCGGTCGAGCTGCATCCGATGGTGGATCTCATGATGCGCATGGCGCAGGCACTGCTCGATCCGGACTATCAGGATCCGTTGGGCATGATCAATGAAACGGCCGCCGCGTTTCATGACACCTGCGCGCGGCGCGGCGAAGACAACCGGATCAGTTGGGATGCCGGAATCGACTTTTTTAACCGGGCGGTTGCCCAGTGTCATCTGCCGAACCTGCGTGTTTTGGAAAACGTGCCGATTCCCTATCGGGACGACAACCGGTACTGCTGGGCGTTCGATGAAAATTTGTTCCTGTCTCACGGGATCGACTATTTGCCGGCCAGTCGGCAGCAGGTGCGCCGCCGGGTTTCCGCCATGGCACTGGCCAACGAGGTGGATGTGGAAACCGCGGGCGATGATGCGCAAGAGGTCTGGGTCTGCTCCACGGAGTTTTTTCCCTATGAAGATCGTGGGGTTTCGTTCAACGCACTGGAAGGCAAGGAGCCGGTTTCCGAGCCCTTTTATTACCACGAGTGGGATTACCATGCCCAACTCTACCGTCCGGATTGGGTGACGGTCATCGAGCGCCGTCAAGGGCGCGCCGATCCGCAGGTGATGGACGACATTCTCACCAAGTACAAGCCGGTGGCCAGTCGCATCCGCCACCTCATCGATGCGCTGCAGCCGCAAGGGATCGTGCGGCGGCGCGGCTATGAGGAAGGGGAGGAACTGGACCTGAGCGCGGCCGTGCGGGCGATGATCGACATCCGCCGCGGGGTCATGCCCGATCCGCGCATCAACATTCGGATCAGCCGTCATGTCCGTGATCTCGCCCTGGTCGTCCTGATGGATCTGTCGGAGTCCACGAACGAGAAGATCGGCGGTCTCGATAAATCCGACCCGGCGTATCCGCACACCCCGAGTATTCTGAGTTTGACCCGCGAGGCGACCGGACTGCTGGCCTGGGCCATCGACTCCATCGGCGACACCTTCGCCGTCCATGGGTTCGCCTCCGATGGCCGTCACGACGTGCAGTATTTCCGGTTCAAAGACTTCGACCAGCCCTACGACGACGGACCCAAGTCGCGGATGGCCGGTATGAAGGGCGGGCTGTCGACCCGCATGGGCGCGGCCCTGCGCCATGCCGGCTGGCATCTGACCCGGCAGTCGGCGAGCAAGCGGCTGGTGCTGGTCATCACTGACGGGGAGCCTGCCGATATTGATGAGCGCGATCCCCAGACCCTGCGCCATGACGCCAAGAAAGCGGTCGAGGATCTGCGCATGCAGGGTGTTCACACCTACTGTCTGACCCTGGACCCGCAGGCCGATCGTTACGTGGCGCGCATCTTCGGCGAGAACAATTACTCGATCGTCGATCAGGTGGAGCGCCTCCCCGAGCGGCTGCCGGCTGTTTTCGCGGCGCTGACCGGCTGAGCGGCCAAGTGGTTATAGGGTTGCCTCGACCCGCTTGGAACGGCAGATGCGCGTCTCCCGTGGGAGCGGCGTCCCGCCGCGATGCGGTGCCGCGGTGACCTCGAACGCTGCGGCGACGCGTCCGGCCCCGTCGCGGCGGGACGCCGCTCCCACCGGGCCGCTACGCGACGCTTATGGTAAGCCTCGACCCCCGACATGCGCGGGCCGCGTGAAAAGCTTGTTTGCGGTCCGGACACAGCCCGCTGATCATGCTAACCTATCGCCGAGGCACGTCGGGTACAGAGGATCTTTTCATGCTGTCGTCACCTTCTGTCCGTTTACACAGGCCACGGCCGTTCGGTCGGGCTCGGTTCCAGCCAGGATTCACCCTGATCGAACTGATGATCGTCGTCGGCATCGTGGCCATCCTGGCCGCCATTGCCTATCCGTCCTATCAGTCCCAAATCCGCAAGACCCGGCGGGGGGATGCCCAGGCGGTACTGATGCAGGCCGCCCAGTACATGGAGCGGCGCTACACCGAGAATGGCTGCTACGATAAAAACCCCTGCGGCACCGACACGGCTACGATCTTGCCGTTTACCAAGTCACCGATCGACGGTAATGAAACTTACTACAGCATCGCGCTGAGCGCTGTCGACGATGACAGCTTCACGATCACGGCAACGCCCGAGCCTTCGGAGTCCGGCGCCGCGGCGCTCAGCATCGACAGCACCGGGCTGCGTACCGGTTGGTGATGGTCGCGAGACCGGCGCGACTTTTTGGATCGGGGGCACGGTCACCCCGTCGGCTCAGACAGCGCGGGGCGACCGGGAGCGATCGATCACCGCGGTGATCGTCGAACCCGGGCGGACTCCGGTATTGCAGCCCTGACGGGCGGATGAACAGAGGAGTTGCACGAGGCCAATGGTCAAGAGTGTCACATTGCGCGAGGCTTGGTCCGGCGAGGCCGATTGCCGCAACTGCTCGCTGCGGACCTCGGTGCTGTTCGCCGGCCTGCAGGAGCAGGCGTTCGAGCGAATCCACGAGCCCATTGATCAGTTCACGCTCAAACCCGGTAATGTCCTGTACCACGCCGGGGATCGGGCTGAATTTCTTTTCACCGTGCGCAGCGGCTCGCTGAAACTGGTCCAGTACCTGCCCGACGGCAGCCAGCGCATCGTGCGCATCGTGCGCACGACCGACGTTCTGGGGCTCGAGGCGCTGCTCGATGAGCGTTATCAGCACGAGGCCGTGGCCCTGCACGCGACCGAGGTGTGTCGCTTCCCGGCCCGGCTGGTGCGTGATCTCGGGCAGGACAGCCCGGCGCTGCACCGGGAGCTGATGGCGCGTTGGCAGCGCGCCCTGGCCGAGGCCGATGCCTGGCTGACCGAGCTGTCCACCGGATCGGCGCGGCAGCGGGTGGCGCGGCTGTTGCTGCGCCTGGTGCGCGACCGCGAGTCCAGTGAGTGCTATCTGTTCGGCCGCGAGGACATGGGCGCCATGCTCGGCGTCACCACCGAGACGGCGAGCCGGACCATCGCGGAGTTCAAGCGGCAGAGCTTGCTGGTGGAAACCGCACCGAACCTGTTCCTGCTGGATGTACCGAATCTCACCCGCATTGCCGAAGACTGAGGCGGCCAGGCCCGACCAGCGCATTGACCTTTGTTAATGTGATCGTCCCTGCCGCTGCTTAACCTGAGTTATTGAGTGACCTCCCATCGCGGCGATCGTAGGTGTCGCGCCCGGCGGGGGTCCCGGTGACTGATCATCAGGAGTTACAGTCTTGCAACAGACCGTGCGGCAAGAGACGTTTCCGGTTTTTATCTTGAAGTTCGGTCGCGAGGAGACGACCCTGCAATCGGTCGATGCCATCTGCGCCTATTTTCGGGCACGGATCGAAGCGCACCCCTGCGCGGTTTTCATCGCCGAGTTCGACCACTTCGCGCACACCAGTGCCTTAGGCGAGGGACGCATCGGCGAGGGCATCCGCGCCGCCAAGAATGTTGTCTACTGTTTCGGCATCGCCCTGCCGGAACCTGAGGTGTTGGCGGTACGTCCACGCTCCATCGGCGTCGCCGAAACTGAGGATGGCTTCCTGGTGACCTTCATGGAGGCTCCCATGCCCGTCGCCAATGGCGTCGTCGAGGACTGGGCCAGGGGGCTGTGTGATCTTGAACCGCGCTCGCCTTTGCCCGCGATCCCGGTAGACCCTCGGTATCGGGGCGGGTGTTAACCCCGCCCCCGAGTCCGGTAACCAATCCTCCAGCCACGAATCAACCGCTCCGGAGCCACTGCATGCGTATCGCCGTGACCAGCCAGAACTTCAAGACCATCACCGGCCACGCCGGCAAGGCCCGTCGCTTCCTGATCTACGAGACGGACGGTGGGCCTGATCCCGTGGAACGGCAGCGGCTTGACCTGCCCAAAGAAATGTCCGTCCACGCGTACCACGGCGAGGATCACCCGCTGTTCCAATTGGGGCTCGCGGCGCTGGTGACCCAGGGGGCAGGGCAGGGCTTCGTGCAGCGGATGGGCCGCCATGGCATTACCGTCTACGCGACCAGTGAGTCCGACCCGCTGCCGGCGGTCGCGCGGGTCGCGGCCGGAGTGCCGCTTGCCGCGGCCTTACCCCACGACCATGATCACGGTCCGGAGCTCGTTCAAATCCAGGAGCCCTGAGCCAACGGCACTGCGGCGCCCGTCGATGCTGTTGGCATGCGCATCAACCCCACTTATCAGGGCATCAGCCTAATCGCCATGTCGACTTTTCTGGATTACGGGTAGGCTGGGGAACATCATCGCGCGACGCTGCCCGGCCATCCGTGGCGCCCGGCGTACGCGGGGACCTGCCGGCACCACCGCCGGTTTCGCTGACTATTGGCCTCGACCCTCGGGACATTCGCCATGCTCGACAGCACCATGATCGAACTCTCGCGCTGGCAGTTCGCCGCCACCGCGATGTATCACTTTCTGTTTGTGCCCCTGACCCTGGGTCTCGCCTGGATCCTCGTGATCATGGAGACGGTCTATGTCATGACCGGGCGCGAGATCTACCGGGACATGACCAAGTTCTGGGGCAAGCTGTTCGGCATCAACTTCGCGCTGGGTGTCACCACCGGGCTGACCATGGAGTTCCAGTTCGGCACGAACTGGGCCTATTACAGCCACTATGTCGGCGATGTCTTTGGCGCGCCCCTGGCCATCGAGGGACTGATGGCCTTCTTCCTGGAGTCGACCTTTATCGGCTTGTTCTTCCTCGGCTGGGAGCGGCTCAGCAAGCTCCAGCATCTCACGGTGACCTTCCTCACCGCGCTGGCCTCCAACCTCTCGGCGCTGTGGATTCTGATCGCCAACGGCTGGATGCAGAACCCGGTGGGTTCCGAGTTCAGTTACGAGACCATGCGCATGGAGATGACCAGCTTCACCGAACTGCTGCTGAACCCGGTGGCCCAAGTCAAGTTCGTCCATACGGTGGCGGCCGGCTATGTCACCGCCTCCATGTTCGTGCTCGGCATCAGCGCCTGGTACATGCTCAAGGGCCGCGACCTGGCCTTCGCCAAGCGGTCATTCTCGGTCGCTGTCGGCTTCGGGCTGGCGTCCATCCTCTCGGTCATCCTGCTGGGAGACGAATCCGGCTACGAGGTGGGTGATGTCCAGCGGGTCAAGCTCGCCGCCATCGAGGCGGAATGGGAGACCGAACCGGCCCCGGCCGCCTTCACCGCGTACGGCTTCCCGAGCAACGCCGATGAAGAGACCCACGATGCGGTCAAGATTCCCTATCTGCTGGGGCTGATCGCCACCCGGTCGCTGGACACGCAAGTGGTTGGCCTGAAGGATCTGAAGCGCGAGCACGAGGTGCGTATCCGCAGCGGCATGATCGCCTATGAATATCTCCAGCGGCTGCGCAATGGCGAGGATACCCCCGGCAACCGGGCCAGCTTTGAGGACCACAAGGCGGATCTGGGCTACGGCCTGCTGCTCAAGCGCTACACCGAGAACCCCGCCACCGCCACCGAGGAGCAGATCAAGCAGGCGGCCAAGGACTCGATCCCGGAGGTCGCACCCGTGTTCTGGGCCTTCCGGGTGATGGTGGGGGCGGGGGTCTGGATGTTACTGCTGATCGTCCTGGGCTTCTATTTCAACGCCCGTCGCGTGATTCAGGATCGCCGCTTCCTGCTCTGGCTGTTCGTCTTCAGCATCCCGGTGCCCTGGCTCGCGGCCGAGACCGGCTGGTTCGTCGCCGAGTTCGGCCGTCAGCCGTGGGCGATCGGTGAGGTGCTGCCGACCGGCATCGCCGCCTCCAGCCTGACCGCGACCGACTTGCGGATCAGCCTGACCGGCTTCATCGTCTTCTACAGCATTTTGTTCCTCATCGAGATGTTCCTGATGTTTAAGTTCGGGCGCATGGGTCCGAGCGCCCTGCACACCGGAAAGTATCATCACGAGTGCCGCCGGGAAGCGCCGCCGGCCCATGGCGGCGGTGCCACCCCGGCCACCGCACCGCACGACCAAGTACCGTAGAGGACACGCCATCATGATCCTTGACTACGAAACGTTGAAGTTCGTCTGGTGGATACTGGTGGGCGTCCTGCTCATCGGTTTTGCCGTGACTGATGGGATGGACATGGGGGTCGGCACCTTGCTGCCCTTCCTGGGTAAGAACGACTTGGAGCGGCGGGTCATCATCAACACCGTGGGGCCGCACTGGGACGGCAATCAGGTGTGGCTGATCACCGCCGGCGGGGCGATCTTCGCCGCCTGGCCGCTGGTCTATGCCAGTGCCTTCTCGGGCTTCTATTTTGCCATGCTGCTGGCGCTGTTCGCCTTGTTCTTCCGGCCGGTCGGCTTCGACTACCGCAGCAAGATCGAGAATCCGACCTGGCGCAGTGCCTGGGACTGGGGGCTCTTCGTGGGTGGGGCGGTGCCCGCGCTGGTGTTCGGCATCGCCTTCGGCAACCTGATTCAGGGCGTCCCTTTTCATCTGGATGAGTTCCTGCGGCCCTGGTACACCGGCAGTTTCTTTGGTCTGCTGAATCCCTTCGCCCTGCTCGCCGGGGTGATCAGCCTGGGGATGCTGACCATGCACGGGGCGATCTGGCTGCAACTGCGCACCGAGGAGCCGATCGTCGGTCGGGCCAAGGTCTGGGCCAAGCGGACCGGGATCCTGACGATTGCCGCCTTTGCCTTAGCCGGCGTCTGGCTCAGTCTGGGGATCGACGGTTTCCGGGTAGTCTCGATGCCGGAACTCGGCGCAACCCCGAACCCGCTGACCAAGGAAGTCGTGCAGGAGTCCGGGGCCTGGCTCGCCAACTACCAGCAATATCCCTGGACCCTGGTGTTTCCGCTCCTGGGATTCGCCGGACTGGGCGGGGCCGTCCTGCTGTCGATGAAAGATCGTCCCGGTCTGGGGCTCGCGGTCAGCAGCCTGGGTTTGACCGGAGTCATCATGACCGCGGGGGCGACCATGTTCCCGTTCATCATGCCCTCCAGTACCAACCCCAACTCCAGTCTGATCGCCTGGGACGCCGTGTCCAGTCATTTGACGCTGACGGTGATGTTCTGGGCGGCGATGATCTTCGTGCCGCTGATCCTCATGTATACCACCTGGACCTACACCAAAATGTGGCGGCGGGTGACCGTGGCCGAGATCAAAGCACAAGACCACCTGGCCTACTGAAGCATCGACCGGAGAAACATCCATGTGGTACTTCGCCTGGCTGCTGGGCGTCCTGTTGGCTTTGGCCTTCGGCGTCATCAATGTAATGTGGTATGAGTCCGAGCAGTGTCTCGGGCCTGCGGATGATGACCGGCCGATGGCTTCTTAGGCATCGTTCCGGCCGAAGGTTGGGCGCGCCCCGCATTGGAGGTCTTAGCCGGACGAGGGCGGCCTGGACGCGGGATCGACCGGCTAAAGCCTCGACCTCCGGCTTTCGACCGGCCGGAGCGATGGTCTGGGCAGGCAACGGTGTAGGTGATTCCCGGAACACCGGAGACCACTCCGGATGTAGGTGCGACTTCAGTCGCACCGATTCGGACGCGGGTGCGACTGAAGTCGCACCTACACTTACCGGTATCCAAATTTTCGGAAATCGCCTTAGGGTATTCTTCTACGGATTTATCATTTGCGAGCGAACCCATCCTAATGGTCACTACTGACCCCGAGCGCGCGGACGTCGGGCTGATCGACGACTTTCGTGGCGAGGGTAACCTCTCCCGACTCGGTACACCCTGGCGATTGATCACCGATCAGGTGATGGGCGGTGTGTCGCGGGGTCAGTTGGTTCGCGCGCCGCGTGACGGCCGATCCGCTCTCGGGTTGACCGGTGAACTGAGCCTGGAGAACAACGGCGGCTTTGTGCAGGCGAATCTGGCCCTGGCACCAGCGGGCCGGTTCGATGCGAGCGCATATAGCGGCGTGCGGGTACTGGTGCAGGGCGATGATCAGACCTACGGTCTGCACCTCAAGTCAGCGGACACCGACCTTCCCTGGCAGTCGTATCGGGCGGGGTTTTCCGCGCCGCCCGCCTGGCAGGAACTGCGGTTTCCCTTTACCGCGTTCGTTCCCTACCGGGTGGCCGTGCCGCTCGCCCGGTCCCGCCTGCTGCGCCTTGGCGTCGTCGCCATCGGCCGGGCCACACGTTTCAAACTCTGGATCGCGGAGATCGGTTTCTACTAAACCGCGCCTCCACCTAGGTTGGTGAAATCCTCAAGGCCGAACACACCATGAAAATTACGCTTTTCACGCTGGACGCGGTTTAATCCGATCGGTTCTTGGCGCGGCCGTTGCCTGACGCCGGATCGGGGCGATTCAGGATTGCAATTTGCGTGGGTCATTGGCACCCTCCCCACGCATCCCTGAGCTCAGCCCGCAACATCAGAAAATTGAGGACTCCTATGAAGCGTCGTTACCGGTTCTCGCCCGTCCTTCTGCTTGGACTGGCCGGCGGCCTGGCGGCACAGGTCCCCGGCGTCGCCCCGCCCGCGGCCCCCGCCTCCTGGTCGGTTCCTGCATCTCAGCCGTCGGCACCCGGTCAGGTCCCCCCGACCGAACGCGTCAGCGGTCCGCTCATGCAGGCGACCCTCACGCTCAAGGAGGGGATCGATAAGCTGCGTGCCTTCCTGGGTCAGCCGGATCTGCCGAACAAGCTTCAGGTCGCCGCCTTTCTCGACCGGGAGATCGCGCCTTACTTCGATTTCGACTCTATGGCCAAATGGGCTGCCGGCCCCGGCTATGCACAGTTGAGCGAGCAGGAGCGCAAAGCCCTGGCCGGCCGCATCGAGTCGAGTTTCCTCACCGCCCTGGGCGGTCAACTGGCCGGCTATCAGGGGCAGCAGGTGCGGATGATGCGCCCGCGTCTGGGAGCCCGCGGCGCGGTGAGCGTGAACGTCGGGATCATGCGTCCGGGCGTCTATCCGTCGCGCTTGGAGTTTCGCATGTATCAATCCGGTCAGGCTGGTCAGGCCTGGAAGGTCTATGACGTGATCGCCAATGGGCGCAGCGTCGCTTCGTACTATCGCGGGCAGTTCCAGCGGACGGCTGGACAAGGCCAGGCGGTGGGCCGCTGAGTCGGCCTTCAGCCGCATGAAAGACCCAACCCTGAACGGCGACGACAGCCCCTCGCGGCTGGGTCGCGCCATGCTGTTCGCGGCCTGGGTCCTGGGCCTGGCGCTCCTGGTCCTGTTCTTCAACGGGGTCATCGAGCGCCAGCGCAACCCCAATCCCGATCCGGTTGCCGGTACGGCGCAAACCGGCGTGCCTCAGGTCGTGTTGCGCCGCAACCGGGCCGGTCATTACGTGGCCGGCGGACGGATCAATGGTCAGCCCGTCGTGTTCCTGGTGGATACCGGTGCCACCGACGTGGCCCTGCCGCTGTCGCTGGCCCGCCGGTTGGGTCTGGCGCTGCGCCCCGGCGGTATCAGCCAGACCGCCAACGGGACTGTCGAGACCTGGAGTACGCGCCTTGCGACCGTCGACCTTGGGGGCCTGGTGGCCCGTAACGTGCGAGCCAGCGTGTTGCCCAACATGCCTGGTGATGAGGTCCTGCTGGGGATGAGTTATCTGAAACAACTGGAACTGATCCAGCGCGGGGAGACCCTGACCCTGCGGCCTCATTCGGGTCAATGACCATGGCCATCACGGAGAGCATTGATGCGGTTCCGGTTGCGGACTCACCCGCCCGGCCGGATCTCAGCGGGATCGTTGCGGGCTTCACCGTCGGCGCTCCGATCGGTCCGATCCTGCCCCTGGGTAAAGGGCTGATCAACGACACCTTCGCGGTGACGACCGACAGCGGTCGCTATGTGCTCCAATGCGTCAACCAGCAGGTCTTCCCGCGCGCCGAGCGGATCATGACCAATTTGTCCGTGCTCGCCGCTCATGCCGCGGGCACGGATGGGCTGCGGGTGCCGGCCCTGATCCCCGCCGCTGACGGCCGACCTTACCTGCGCACAGCCGCCGGCGATCTCTGGCGGCTGATGGAACTGATTGCGGACGCGGTCACCCTGGAGCGGATCGGCACCGCGGCGCAGGCCGCTCAAGTCGGCCGCGCCCTGGGGCGCTTTCATCGTCTGACCCAGGATTTGGCCACGGACCGCCTGGAGTTCACGCTGCCCGGTTTTCATCAGACACCCGACTATATGTTCCGCCACCTGGCCCTGCGCGGGCAGGCCACCTGGGCTGCCGACGACGAGGCGGTATCGACCTGCACCGCCTTCATCGACGCCCGCGCCGCCTTGGCCTGGGTGTTGGAGGAGGCCCTGGCGGCCGGTCGTGTCCCGTTGCGGGTCACCCATGGCGATCCGAAGATCGACAACATCCTATTCCACCGGGTGGATGGTCGGGCCCTGGCGCTGATCGACCTGGATACGGTCCAGCCTGGTCTGATCCAGCATGATCTTGGCGACTGTCTGCGCTCCTGCTGCAACCGCCGCGGCGAGTCCGGCCCGTCCGGTGCCACCGGCGCGGTGCGTTTCGATCTGGACATCTGCGAGCAGATCCTCGGTGCCTATTTCGCGGAGACGCGCGGCTTTCTCACCGCCGCCGACCTGGCGCTGTGCTACGACAGCATCCGCCTCATGCCCTTCGAGCTGGGCCTGCGCTTTCTCAACGATCACCTGGAACGCGACCGCTATTTTCGAGTTACCTATCCGGGTCAGAACCTGCACAAAGCCGTCATCCAGTTTGCGCTGGTCGCGTCCATCGAGGCCCAGGAGGCCGAAATTCGGGCGATCATCGCCAGGGGTGTCGCGGGCGAGTGATCTGGGCTGCGGCGCGGCGCGGCGGGTCCTCGGCATTGCGACAGCCTTCGCACGGGCCGCGCGGGCTTGGTGAGAACGATGAAATGATCGCGCACCCCGAGCCGCTGGGAGAGGCGAACGTCGGTGCTGCGCCTGCGCGCCCCATGCTGCTCAAACAGGCCATCGACAGCCGGGCGCTTGCCTGGCATTAGGCGCTGGCGCAAGTACTGCGGGAACGAGCGCGGCAATCAGTCGCTTGACCGCGGCGACGTTGACCACCTGGCGGCAACTACCGTCGGCCGAGAACGCCTGAGCCATGAATATGGCCAGCGTCTCGGCCTGGGGAAACCGCCGCTCACGATGCGCTTGCAGCAGGGTCACAACCTGGTCAAGCAGTTTCGGCCCCGTCAGCACGTTGAAGAAACCGCATGCATCGGTGCTGTCGGTGGGAGGGGTAGCGGGGTCAGTTCCCGCATTGTTGCATTGATCGCCGAGCGATGCGGCACACCGTCGCCAAGTGGACGCCGAAGTACTCCGCTATCTCTCTGTAACTATAGGCGCCTGTCGTGTAGGCCGCCACGATCGCGGCATTGCGCTCCTGATAGCCGGCCGCGATAGCCGCCAGGGCGGGGGCCGGGGGGCGGCGCTGAGCCCGGGGGACAGTCAGCACGTCGCCCCGAATTCTGGTCTCGATCTGCATCCGTTCGACGAACGCGTCGTCACCGAGATAGATCTGCTGGCGCAACCCGTCCCAGAGGTCTCGCTCCACACCATTCAACACAAATTGTCGATAATACTCGCAACCCTCCGCACGGTCCGAGCCGAACTGGCTCAGCAATCCGTCAACTGCCAGCCACGTCGGGACCGGCGCTTCCCCGGTCATCGCTCGGTAACTACTCCAAGGCCAATCCTCAGGCCGTACGACCATCCGCGCACGAACCGGGTTGAGCAGAACGTATCGGCTCAGTTCTAGCAGATACGCATCCTGGTCGACCAAAATTGCCTTGAAGCGTCCTTGGAAAAGGTGTCCAAGGCGGCTGTGTCGTCGATTTGACGCCTGGGTATAGACCCCGTTCAACTGACGCATCCCGTGCGACAGATTAGCCTCCACCGTCTCGATCACGAGATGATAGTGGTTGGTTATGAGGCAGAAGGCATGGCAGATCCAGTTGCAGCGTTCCACAACCTCTTCCCGCACATCAAGAAACGCCGTTCGATCCGCGTCGTCCTCAAAGATCGCCTCACGCCGATCACCGCGGGAGGTGATGTGGTAAAGGGCTCCAGCAAACTCGATGCGCAACGACCTAGTTCTGCCCCAGTCTAGCGCGTGCCGTGGAATGTTACAAAGCGAGACCTGACCCCGACCACGTGCAAAGCGAGACCTGACCTCGACCACCTGATGACCTGACCCCGACCACGGTCTCGGCTCTCAAAAGTTTCCGATAGGACGATTCATTCATTGCCCCGTCACCTGAGAGCTTTCAAGGCTTCTAAGATTTAGCAGGTAAGTCTCGCGGGTCTCATTTTCAACGAGCAAGCTGTTTTCGTCCGCGCCTTGAATCAGTCTTGTGATATAGGACTCCTGCACGTCGCGTTCTTCCTCTTCATCGTAAGCGGCCTTGATCATCGTTCCGGCCAGCCGAGGCGCCGGACGGCTGGAGTCCAAGGCTTCAGCCTTGGATCGGCAGGCCAAGGCTGAAGCCTTGGACTCCAAGTTAGCATCGCTGGCCGGAACGATGATCAAGACCCACCCGGTTTCAATCCCTGATAGTCGTAACTAATCCTAGCCCTCGTAACCGACGCGCACGCGGTTGTCTCCATGTCGATCACAATCCCTCGATCGAACGCTGGTCCCGGTGAAGATCGGCTTTGGAATCGACGGTTACCACTCGCCTCGGTCGACCGCGCCGAGCGTAACCCAAGTCGCAACCGAGCGTTCGCTCAATCTGCTCGCGGAAGCGGTCGTTGCCGAAAGGGGTTCCGGTCTGCAGGCAGGCGTGCATTTGCTCGAGCAGGATCGGATCGAGATGAGCGGTGAACAGATCCCGATAGGCCGCCTGTCGCTCTGTCGCCGAGTCGCCAAGCGCCCGATAGTCCGGATGGGTGGCGATAAGCGGGTTGCGCTCGCCGAGTGCGTTGCATCGGTAGCTCGACCACGGATAGTCCCCCGGTGCAGCGACCATGCCCGCGCGGACCGGGTTGAACTCGATATACCGGTAGCAGGCGAGCAGGTAGGACTGCGCTTGCACCAGGCTGGCCTTGAAGCGTCCCTCCCAGAGCGTCCCGCTGCGTCCGTATTCATGGTTGACGTAGGGCACATAGCGCTGTCCGACCGACTGCATCATGCGGCTGATGGCGGCGGCGTCCTTCGGCGTGACGAGCAGGTGCACATGATTGGTCATCAACACATAGGCGTGGATGGCGCAATCGTTGCGTTCGGCGGCCTCGCCCAGCCAGCCGAGATAGACGCGATAGTCGTTTTCGGCAAAAAAGACGGCTTGGCGGTTGTTGCCGCGTTGGACGAGATGCGCGGGGATGTCGGGGAGGAAGAACCTGGGCTTGCGGGGCATGGGAATGGACCTGTTGGGAGCCACGCCTCAAGTATAGCATAGAAAAGGGCTCTGACCCCTTTTCCGATCACTGCTGGGTATTATCGACCAACTCGATCTTAACGTGCTTGCCGACAATGGCCGCGGCCCGATTCAGCGTGTCAAGCCGCACCTTGTCGTTGTCGGGGTCGAGCAAGCGGTCCAGTTGCGAGCGGCTGGTCTGCATCCGCTTTGCCATTTCCACCTTGTTCAGATGCTGGCTTTCCATCGCTTGCTGGAGTTGCCATGCCAGCACCCGCTTGGCGGCGATCTGCCGTGCCTCGGCCAGTCGCCCTTCCTCTTGGAGGAAGTCCTCCAGACTGGAACCGATGTTTTCTTCCTCAATCATCTTGCTCATCTTTCATCCGTCTCACGGCGATATTCAACTCATGATCCGGCGTCTTCTGCGTCTTCTTGATGAAGGCGTGCAGCAAAACCATCCGCCCTCCGGCCATGCAGAAGAGAACGCGCGCAATCCGTCCCGAGGACAGATTGCTGCGAACTTCCCACAGGCCCTTGTGGGAGTGGAGCGCCCGGCATAACGGCATTCCGATTGGCCAACCATATTCCAGGGTCTGGAGATCGTTCCCTAAGATCCGGCGGTCATCCGGCCCCAGTTCCTTGAGCCACTCCCTGACCGGTTCCCTGCCGAGTCCCGTTCGATAGAACGCGACCGGGACGCGTTTCTGATTGTCCGGCATGTGTGCACCTCACGAGGTATAATGTACCACATAAAGTACAAAGTCAGCAAACAAAAAAGCTCCAGCTGGAAGCGCTACCAGGAAATTTCCAGACAGCATTCCGGACACCCAAGACTCTGTAATCACAGCACCCCCATGATCCCGGCCACCTTTCCGGCAGCACCGCCCGGCAGTCGGAAAAAGGATCTAATTGAGCCTGGCCCGAATGGCACTGACTTAAGCTGCGGCATAAATAAATCAGCGGCTTACAGTTAAATCCACAAGCAGTGAATTGAGTGGAAGCGGCATTTTCCGCGGTGTTTCCTGGCCCTTGCCTGGTCCTCAACGGTTTTTCGCTCGCTTCACTGCATCGCAACCAATTGTTTCTGTGATGCTTGCTCCTTAAGTCAGTGCCCTTCGAGCCTGGCCCCTTTTCCCTATTGAAGCGTCCTTCCCAGAGCGTCCCGCTGCGTCGGTACTCATGGTTGACTTAGGGCATAGCGCTGTCCGACCGACTGCATCATGCGGCTGATAGCGGAGGCGTCCTTCGGCGTGACGAGCAGGTGCACATGATTGGTCATCAACACATAGGCGTGGATGGCGCAATCGTTGCATTCGGCGGCCTCGCCCAGCCAGCCGAGATAGACGCGATAATCGTTATCGGTAAAAAAGACGGCTTGGCGGTTGTTGCCGCGTTGGACGATATGCGCGGGGATGTCGGGGAGGAAAAACCGGGGCTTGCGGGGCATGGGAATGGACCTGTGGGGAGCCATTCCTCAAGTATAGCATAGAAAAGGGCTCTGACCCCTTTTCCTGTGGATCTGCGCGTCGGGATGGGCCTTTTCCACCTCGACCAAAAGAGGACCACGCTAAGGGCTTGCGGCGCACGGCCTCGATCAGAATGCCCTTATGCGAGCTGACGCGAGGCGCCGGACATGACACCAAGCGCGATGCCGGCAGGGAAGGGAAATGGTCCAACAGTGTAGCGGTTCACGAGGACGATCCACCATCTCGAAATAACTTGGTCGGGAAAAGCCAGGAAGACCTCCTCCATAAAAAGGGCTCTGACCCCTTTTCGGACCCAGTCAATCTTCTTCCTCGGTAAACAGTTTCGCGGTCGGCACTGCTATAGCCTTTCCTTCCGCTCCTTTAACCGCAACTCGCGCCTGTTTAGCGCGATATTTTCTGGAATCTTCTTTTTTTTCTGTGACGTATGAGTGCTTCGGTTTTTTTCCGATTTCGCCGGTAAAGCCACAATATCCGTAGACGGTTAATTGATCAAAACCAGAACTGTGGAGGGACGTGCATAGCTTTGAAACGAAAGAACTAGCTGTTAAATAATCCGAACCCGAATGACAGGTCATAATCTTCAGATGGCTGAGCGATTTAGGAATCTTGCCAACCATAGCGCTGGCTAACTGCTCAGGTGTTATGTTAACATCTCCGGTAATTGGCCCGATTACAGTGGAATTCCCATGGCACGTGATGTATAGAACGGAATCGTCGACCCATTTCACAGAAGATGGCGATTGCTGCCCCTGCGTGACACCAAGCTGCAATACCGTATTATGAACCGTTCTCGTCTTCTTTCGCTTGATTCGCCTGAGGAGGGTTTCCGCGATATCCTTCACTTCTTTATGAGACTCTAGACTCAGATCTATAACAAATGGCAGCATTACTGCGTAAATACCTGCGTGTGCCATTCCTCATACCCTCCAATCAAGCGGGGGAAAAGGGAGAAAAGGGGTCAGGCTCAAATACTTGTCCGAGCTAAAGCCCTCGCCGCCCCGTAATGCCGGTCATCTTGCCGCCCAGCAACGCTCAGAAGTGGATTCAATCTATCCGCGGCCATCGACGGTCGCTCCCACTCCCCAATCGTCACTCTTCTTGCAGCGGGGCGCCCCGTAAGGGAACCCACAACTGCGAAAAAGATAACGTTCCTGAGTATAGACCATGCCCATGTGTTTGCAAGGTCGATTCAAGATATTTTCTTGCAAACTCCGCCTTGCTCACTTCGCCGGTACTCAGGCCGCAATCTGCTCAAACGAGAACGACGGCCACCCCGCCCGTTCGCTGGCATGTTCGACGGTGATGGCGCAGAGTCCGCCAGCTTCATCCAACTCGACCAAGGTGTTCTCGTCAAGGTCGCGCGTCTCGGCCACCACGGCCGGGCGCAGTTCTATATAGAGGGTGTCCGTGTCCTGGAAGTATTTGATCTTCATGCCTTGAAGCTCCGATCGAAGAATGCGTTATGGACCGTCTCCCCATCCTCGAGCAGGACGACCCGCGCCGGATACGGCCGTCGGCTTGGATCGGTTCGCGCTCAGGATGCTCGATCACCCGCTGTATCCACGCTTCGGCGATCCCCGCCCGGTCCGGGCGGGTGCGCATGGCGTCGAAGTAGCCGGTCCGTTTCAAGCGTCGAACCCGTAGCTGAACCCCGCATCCGCCACCCCGATGGCAATTCGCTCGATCTTCTTCCCCTCCATGGTCCGGTTCAATATCTCCCGACTAATCGCCGGCAAGACCGTATTGGTCAATATGGCATCCACCACCCGAGCCCCACTCTCCACCTCCGCACAGCGCTTGGCGATCAGGTCCACCACCGCGTCGTCGTAAGTCAGTACGGCACGATGGTTGTCGGCAATCCGCCGCACCACCCGGTCGAGCTGGAGCCGGATGATGGTCCCCAGGATCGCATCGCTCAGCGGGTAATAGGGAATGGTGACGATGCGCCCCAGCAGGGCAGGGGGGAAGGTCTTGAGCAGCGGTGCGCGCAACGCCTGGGCCAGTCCTTCGACATCCGGCATCAGGTCCGGATCCTTGCATATGCTCATGATCAGATCCGTGCCGGCGTTGCTGGTGAGCAGGATGACGGTGTTGTGGAAGTCGATATAGCGGCCCTCGGCGTCTTCCATCCAGCCTTTGTCGAAGACCTGGAAGAAGATCTCATGCACGTCGGGGTGGGCTTTTTCCACCTCGTCCAGCAGGACCACGCTATAGGGCTTGCGGCGGACGGCCTCGGTGAGAATACCGCCTTCGCCATAGCCGACATAGCCGGGGGGCGAGCCCTTGAGGGTGGAGACCGAATGGGCCTCCTGGAACTCGCTCATATTGATGGTGATGATGTTCTGTTCGCCACCGTAGAGTGCCTCGGCGAGTGCGAGCCCGGTCTCGGTCTTGCCCACCCCGGAGGGGCCGGCGAGCATGAAGACGCCAATCGGTTTGTTGGGGTTGTCGAGCTTGGCGCGGGAGGTCTGAATGCGGGCGGCGATGGCATCGAGTGCATGACGCTGGCCGACGACGCGCTTGTTGAGGGTCTCGGCGAGGTTCAGCACCGCTTTCACTTCGTCCTTGACCATGCGGCCCAGCGGGATGCCGGTCCAGTCGGCGACCACGGAGGCGACCGCCTGGGCGTCGACGCTCGGCAGGATCAGGGGGCGTTCGCCCTGCAGGTCCGCCAACTCGGCCTGGAGGATGCGCATCTGTTCCAATGCCGCGGCGCGCTCGGGCTCGCTGAGGGCGGCGGGAGCGGTGGAGGCGGGCGTCGCGCCGGTCCCGGCCGCCTGTTCCAGGTCGCTCCCGGTCCCTTCGACCGGGGCAGTGGTGCCGCGCAGTCGTCCGCGCAGTTCCAGGATCCGGGTCACCAGGCCCTTCTCGGACTCCCAGCGGGCATTGAGCCCCAGCAGGCGCTCGCGCTCGACGGCCAGCTTTTCGTTGACGGCCTGCTCGCGCTCCGCGGTTACCACACCCACCGCGGCCTCGCGGCCGATGATGGCGAGTTCGGTCGTCAAGCCCTCGATGCGGCGGCGGCAGTCCTCGACCTCCGGGGGTTCGGCGGACTGACTGATGGCGACCCGGGCACAAGCCGTATCGAGCAGGCTCACCGCCTTGTCCGGCAGTTGGCGCGCCGGGATGTAGCGGTGGGAGAGGCGTACCGCGGCCTCCAGGCCCTCGTCCAAGAGTTGGACCTGATGGTGCTTCTCCAGCGTCGAGGCGATGCCACGGACCATGAGGATCGCTTTCTCCTCGCTCGGCTCGTCGACCTGGACGACCTGGAAGCGGCGGGTGAGCGCCGGGTCCTTCTCGATGTATTTTTTGTACTCGGCCCAGGTGGTGGCGGCGACGGTGCGCAGGGTCCCGCGGGCGAGCGCGGGCTTGAGCAGGTTGGCCGCGTCGCCGGTACCGGCGCTGCCGCCGGCGCCGACCAGGGTGTGGGCCTCGTCGATGAAGAGGATGATCGGCTTGGGCGACGCCTGGACTTCTTCGATGACCTGGCGCAGCCGGTTCTCGAACTCACCCTTCATGCTGGCGCCGGCCTGAAGCAGGCCCACGTCGAGGGTGCGCAGCGAGACCTCCTTGAGCGGCGGGGGCACATCCCCGGCGGCGATGCGCAGCGCAAAGCCTTCGACCACCGCGGTCTTGCCGACACCGGCCTCGCCGGTGAGGATGGGGTTGTTCTGACGGCGGCGCATAAGGATATCGATGAGCTGGCGGATTTCCTCGTCACGTCCCACGATGGGGTCCAGTTCCCCCTTGCGGGCGCGCTCGGTGAGATCCACCGAGAACTGCTTGAGTGCTTGCTGTTTGCCCAGCTGGGCCGGGGCCATGGCGTCGCTCGACTCACCCGGAGCGGCACCGCCGCCCAGGTGAAAGCCGTCGCTGGCGGCCATGCGCTCTTCCGGGGAGCCCGCGCAGATCTCGGCAAAGCCGTCGGTGAGTGCGTCGGCCTGCACCTTCTCGAATTGGCGGGAGATGCCGAGCAGACCGCTGCGCAGCCCCTTGGTCTTGAGGATGCCCACCATCAGGTGCCCGGTGCGCACCTGCGATTCGTTGAGGAGCAGCGTGGCGTAGGTCCAGGCGCGCTCGGCCGCCTCTTCCACGTCGGAGGACAGGTCCGAGATGGAGCGGGAGCCCCGCGGCAGGCGGTCCAGGGACTCGGTGAAGTCACGCGCCAGGCCCGCCGGGTCCAGTTGGAAGCGGCGGATGATCCGGTGCAGGTCCGAGTCCTGGCCCTGCAGGATTTGATTCAGCCAGTGCACCAGCTCCACGTAGGGGTTACCGCGCATCTTGCAGAAAACCGTGGCGCTTTCGATCGCCTTATAGGCGAGTGGGTTGAGCTTTCCGAACAGTGCCGCGCGGTTGATCTCGGACATGGGTTGGCTCCTGGGGCGTTGGTGTGGTGCTAGAGCGTTGAGCTTAGGCGATTTCCGTGCATAGACATCCCGACTGCGCATGTGCAGAAAGCCTGTTGGGTTGTAGGGGCGAATTAATTCGCCCCTACCCGGCGGTAGATCCTTTCCTGGAAATCACCTTAAACTGCGATCATCGGTCCACAGTGCGAGTTTTACAGCGACCATCGGTCCGCGCAGCGGACCCTACAATCCGGACTCCGGTCGCTGGGCCTGCGGATCGAGTTTGAGATCGTCCCCGTCGCGGCCGAGCGCACCGCTGGTGAGCCAGGTGGTCCAGCCCAGGCGGCTGCCGACGCCGAGCCGCAATGGCGGTACCTCGGATTGCGCCAGCACGGGGTTGAGGTCCCATACGAGTGTGTCGCCCGCGTAATTGCGGACCGCGGCCTTGACCCGCGCCAGGGCGGCCCCGCCAGGCAGCAGGCTCAGGTAGGCGGCGAGCCGCAGCGGACCGATGCGGACACGAAATTTCGACTGATGGTCCCAGACGCGTCCGCCGAGGGTCGTGGTCTGGCCCAGCGCGGCGCTGTCCGGCGTCTCACCCAACCGGAGCCGACAGTTGTCGGGCAGTGTCAACCAATGCCCGATCCACTCATCAATGCGCACCGGCAGGCCCAAGAGCACGCCCAGGATGGACCGCAGCCCCTCCGCGTGGCGGGTCTGGCAGGATAGGTGACCGGCGAAATGGCGCTTGGCCAAATCCGGCATGGCGTCGCGGTCGCGACAGGCTGGCAGGGCGGTGCCGCTCAGAGTCCCCAAATAAAAGCCGAAGCGGTCCGCGTGCGGACGGTCGAAACTGACGGCCGGCTGGGCTTGCGCCCAGGCCCGGTAGAGCAGAGCGAGCATCCGGTGATTGAAGGTGTCCAGAAAGCGCGCCAGCGTCGGATCGGCGGCATGGCGCTGCCGCTCGCGCACGTACTCCGTCAGGTGCAGGGGCAGCGGACCGTTGGGTCCCAGCAGGCCCATGAAATAGACCAACAGACGCGGTGGGTGTCCACCCGCTGATGGGTGCAGCGCGGCGAGTTCGGCCGGTGCGAAGCGCAGCGAGGGCTGCTGCCCCAGGCGTACGGGGTCATCGGCGGCGCGCGGCGAGGCCCCGATGCGCGGGCGATCCGGCTGGAGGCTGTCGAGCCGACGCAAGGTGTGACAGAACCCATAATCCCATGGCGTCTCGGCCAGGCCGGCAAGCAGTTCAGCGCGCTGACGCGCCTGCCGCTGCGCCACCGGATCAGGCACCGGCGCCGGTGCGGACGCGGGTTCAGTCGCCCCGTCGATCATGGGACCGGCGTCCGGTTCGCTCATAGAATCGGGCGGCGGCCGATGGTCGCTGGCCAGCGCATCAACTCCCCGCGGTCAGCGCGCAGGACGGTCTCGGTGAATCCGTTGATGGTGCAGTAGCGGGCGAAGAAGCGCTCCAGCACTGCCCCGAGCAGGAAGGCGCCGGTGCCTTCAAAGGCGGCTTCATCGCAGTCCAGGGTAATCTCCAGCCCCCGCGCATAGGTCACCGGGCGCACGCCGGGCAGGCGCCGGACAATGCCCTGGGATGAGACCCGGCGGATACCTTCCACCTGCTTGCGTCCCTCGGCGCTGGCGAAATCACCATACAGGGTCAGCAGTTCACGCAGGGCGGCCGCGCCCTTGCCGCCGTCGGAGTCGGCGATCGACAGGTAATTGAGCGACAGGTGGTCGATCAGCCGCCACGCCGTGTCGGCATGGGCGTGTGAATGGCGCGGCGGGGTAGGGCCGGCGCGGACGCGCACGGCCCGCACCGGTGCACCGGACTCCAGCGTGAAGTCGGTCTTGCCGGACCCGATCGTCAAGTACAGCGGCAGGTCCCGATTGGTGCAGAGTCCGGTCAAGGCGAGCTGCCGCAACTCGGCAGACCACGGGGCCGTCGCCGCGTCGGTCAGGTTCAAAAAGATCTCGCTGCCGATATAACTGGAGCGCGGCCGCTGGTGTTGGGGCGTGGATGATTGACGCCGCGGGACACGCTGGATGCTGTAGTAAGCCGGTCGCTCGCCGGTCGGACCGAGTTCGGCGGGTGCGTAAAAAGGCTTGAACTCTCGCTCGACGGTTGTGTTCGATCCGAATCCAGTGACGCTGTCCACCCGATAGACTTCAAAGTCCCTGGGGCGCGTGCGGTCCGGAACCACGTGAAAGTCGGGACCCTGATCGTTGAGATGAATCCGGTCGAACCGTTTGGGGAAGAGGTTGATCGCCGGCGTGCAGTGCAGGGCGAAGTTGGTGGCATCCAACACCCCGTCGAGCACCGCGGAGCGCTCGCCCAGCAGCAGGATCAGGTCGATCTCCGGTGCGGTGACGCGCGCCAGGGTAGGTCCCAAGCCGTCCACCGCGACGCACAAGAAGCGTTGCGGAAAGGCGAAATATTCGTGGAGGTGGCGATATCCCTGGAACGACGCCGGGGCGCAGGGGAGCAGCGCCTCGCTTTCCGCGAAGCCCAGCGGGTTCAGTACGCTGGCCGGTAGAGTCTCGATCCAGGGTACCGGTCGCGCGGTCGGCTGCACCAGCACCCCAACCGTGTCGCCGAGCATCTGCGCGTAGAGTTCAAAAGGTAAGCGGTCGGATCCCTGCAAAAACAACACCAGCCTGAACCGTTCCGGCCGGCCGGGGGCTAACTGGGAGAAGGTCAGATTGCCAGTGGTGCACAGGCGCAGCCGGATGCCGGCCTTGCTGCGCTTGAGCACGGCGAGGTCGGAGCGGGCGACGGGTCCGGTGTGGCTGAAATACTCGGCTGCTGTGATCTCCATCGGCCACAGCCGCACCGCGTGGGCGGTCCGGTACTCGCACGGCGTCTGCTCACCTTTGCCGAGGTTGCCGCGCAACACCGTGTCGCGCGGGACGTCGAACCCTTCGACGAGTGACCCTTCGTTCAGGTCGGGTTGCAGCTCGACCACGGTCATCGACGGGGTCGGGGCCAGATAATGCGGATAGATGACTTCCAGCAGGTGCTGGGTGAAGGTGGGGAACTCGGCATCGATCTTGAGTTGGACCCGTGCCGCAAGGAAGGCGAAACCTTCCAGCAGTCGTTCGACATAGGGGTCGGCACACTCGAAACTTTCGAGTCCGAGTCGCCCGGCGATCTTGGGGAATTCACGGGCGAATTCGCCGCCCATCTCGCGCATGAAGCGCAGTTCGCGGTTATAGAATTCGAGCAGACGTGGGTCCATGATCCTTGCCCTAGCCGCTGTAGCTTATGACCCGAATGTCACCGATGTCGAGGTCGATCTCGGTCTTGAGAAAGAGCCGCAGCGGGACCGGCTGCGCCCACAGATCGCCCTCGATGAGGAAGGTCATGGCGTTATGGCTCATTTGCTGCTCGTTGACCTCCAGGCGGACTTTGAGTGTATGGCGCAGGATGCGCGGTTCGAAGTCGATGATCGCCTGGCGCAGCGTCCGTTCGAGCGCGCCGACGTCGGTCCCGGACAGCGTCAGGCCCGACAGGTCCGGCATGCCGAAGTTCAGTACCGAGCTGCTGACCTGGGGGTAGCGATTGAGGTCCTGCCCAGCCGCCAGGTTCGTGGTGTTGAGCAGCCACCCCAGATCGCGCAACACCGCCTCGCGCAGTCGCGACTGCCCGAAGACGCGCTGCTCTCGTGACTCCTGCGTCTTTGCGGGATCGAGGTCGGTGAGCCGGTCGAGCAACGAGGGCTGCAGCCGCTCTTTGTGCGACAGCTCAGCCAAGGGTGCTGTCTGCGTCCGCGACGCCGTCGGCATCCGCCGCGTCGGATGCGAAGACGATGTTGCGCACATCCAGCAGCGGATACTCACCACCGTCGGTATAGAACATGCGCTGCCCCTGGCCGAAATAGGTCTCGCCGGGTTGCTCCAGCCAGTCGGTCTTGCGGCCAAGGCGCAGTGCCGGGTCCGGCGAGGCCTCCGAGCCGGGATAGCGCGTTGGGATCAGACCCACCGACTCGCCGCCATTGGCCCAGGTAAAGTAGGCCGGGGTCCAGACCAGATCGCGCAGGTCTTCCGGCTTGTCCATGCGAATCGCCTGAACATGTTGGAAAGGAATCCAGTAGTAACGTCCATTGACGATGGCCTCGATCACCGGTCCCAGACGGCTATCGCCGTCCATGATCCAGTCGAAAGGCACGCCGTCGAGCTGTCCGGGCGTGCTCGGGGCGCCTTCCAGGGCACGCTCGCGCACGTCTTTGGCCTGGGCGCCGGCCCCGTGGGCGGCCAAGCGTGCCGCCTCGATCAGGAGTGCGAACCAGGGGTCGGGTTGGCCGAACACCAGCGGTGATCGGCGGCCGGCGAAAATCTCGCCGCGCAGCACCTCACAGTGCAGGGCTTCACGGTAGGTCTGTACCATCGCCAAGTTGGCGGCGTCCAATTCGCCGGCAACCGTGAGCTGATTCAGCGCCCGCTCCCATTGCCCAGTGAGCGCCAGAAGTTGGAAGAGGAAGACGCGATAGCTCGCGTTTGCCGGCGCTTTGCGCACCTGCTCCTGAAGTTGACGCAAGGACGCCTCCGGGTCGCCCTCGCGCCACAGATCTTCGGCCAGCATCGTGTTCTCTCCCGGTCGGTGCGTCGGTCGACCGACGATCCGCCGCGCCCGCGAAACTTCGCGAACGCGGCACGGATCGTCGCATTGGGGCAGGCCGTGCCCCGCGGTTATTTCTTGACGTTCTTCGCGATGTCCCAGCCGTACTTGATCGCGGCTTCCGCGGAGCCATCCTGCTTCTGCGGAGTGTAGTCCACATCGACTTCGGCGAAGTTGAGGCTGACGTTCTCGGTCAGCAGGTCCTGACCGCCCGAGCCGCCCGTGCTGTAGGAGGTCACGATCACCTCGGTCATCTTGATCAACACGTACTCCACGGGGCTGTCGCCGCCGGCCTTGCGTACGGTCAGCAAGCCCTCTTTGAACTGCTTGCCGCTGGAGCAGTACTGCATCAGCACCGTCGAGGACTTGTCGATGTATTTGGTGATTGACAGGTCTTGAATCGAGACCTTGCCCCCACCGCCGCCGCCGCCAGTGTGCATCGTGCCGGACTGGCTCATGCCCCAGGACCAGGCGAGTACGTCGATCTCATCCGGATGCTTGGAGTCTTGGGACTCACCCTTGACGCCTTCGAGCTTGAGAAACATGTCGACAGCCATATGCTAGCTCCTCTATCAGTTGCATGATCGAACCGCGCACCCGCCGCTCGCGGGTCCGCCAACCGCCGAGCCGTCATCACATCGTACGAGCCGATGACGGAATTTCGCCTAACCGCCCTTCGCCGACGGCAGCTTGGAGACCAACCGCAACGAGACGGTCAGGCCTTCAAGCTGGTAGTGCGGGCGCAGGAAGAACTTGGACGTATAGTAGCCGGGGTTTCCTTCCACTTCCTCGACCACGACCTCTGCCGCGGCCAGCGGACACTTGGCTTTGGTGTTTTCACTCGAATGTGCCGGATCGCCATCCACATATTTGAGGATCCAGCTATTGAGCCACCGCTGCATGTCCTCGCGTTCCTTGAAGGATCCGACCTTGTCCCGCACGATGCACTTGAGATAGTGAGCAAAACGGCAGGTCGAAAACAGATAGGGCAAACGCGCCGCCAGGTTGGCGTTGGCACTGGCGTCCGGATCGTCGTACTCGAACGGCTTCTGCAGCGATTGGGCGCCGATAAAGGCGGCGAAATCGGTGTTTTTCTTGTGCACCAGCGGCATGAAGCCGTTCTTCGCCAGTTCGGCCTCGCGTCGATCGCTGATGGCGATCTCGGTCGGGCACTTCATATCGACGCCGCCGTCATCCGTGGGGAAGGTATGGCTGGGCAGTCCTTCCACCGCGCCGCCGGACTCGATGCCGCGGATGCGCGAGCACCAGCCGTACAGTTTGAAGGACCGGTTGATGTTGACCGCCATCGCGTAGGCCGAGTTGGCCCAAGTATACTTGCTATGCTGAGCGCCCGCGGTGTCTTCCTCGAAATCGAACTCGTCCACCGGATTGGTCTTGGCACCGTAGGGCAAACGGGACAAAAAGCGCGGCATGGTCAAGCCGATGTAGCGCGCATCGTCGGACTCGCGCAGTGAGCGCCAGGCCGCGTAATCCGGTGTCTGGAAGATCTTGGTGAGGTCGCGCGGATTGGCCAGCTCCTGCCAACTGTCCATCTGCATGACGGTGGGTGAAGCGGCGGAGATGAAGGGGGCATGGATGGCCGCGGAGACCTTGGCGAGTTCCCCGAGCAGTTCCACATCGGGGGGGCTTTGGTCGAAATAGTAGTCGCCGACCAGACAGCCGAAAGGCTCGCCGCCGAACTGCCCGTACTCCTCTTCATAGAGCTTTTTGAAAAGCGGGCTTTGATCCCAGGCAGTGCCCTTGAACTTCTTCAGGGTCTTGTGCACCTCCTGCTTGGAGATGTTCATGACCCGGATTTTCAGCATCTCGTCGGTTTCGGTGTTATTGACCAGATAGTGCAGGCCGCGCCAGGCTCCCTCGAGCTGCTGGAAATCGGCGTGGTGCAGGATCAGGTTAACCTGTTCGGTGAGCTTCTGGTCGATTGCCGCGATCATCGATTGGATGGTGCGAACCGCATCGTCTGAAATGAGCGCGGTCTGTGCCAACGCCTGGGAGGCGAGGGTGGCGACCGCGCCTTCGACGGCTTCGCGGGCGCGGTCGGTGCGGGGTTTGAATTCCTGATTGAGCAGCGAGGCGAAACTGTCGACCTCAATGGTGCCGGTCTGGCCTTGGGCGCCGCCCGCGGTTTGGGTGTCGGTCTCGGCCATCGGATTAGCCCTCCGCCGTCGGCTGTGCGGATGCCGTGCCCGCGGCCTCGGTCGGTTTGGGTGCCGCCGCCAGGGCCTGCAGTAAGGTCGGGTCTTTCAGCACCTTGGCGATCAGTTCTTCGGCGCCGCTTTTGCCGTCCATGTAAGTGAGCAGATTGGATAACTGACCGCGTGCCTGGAGAAGTTTGTTCAGTGAGTCGACCTTGCGTGCCACCGCCGCGGGGGCGAAGTCTTCCATCGACTCGAAAGTCAGTTCGACGTTGAGATTACCCTCGCCGGTCAGGCTGTTAGGTACCTGAAAAGCGACGCGCGGTTTCATTGATTTGAGCCGGTCATCGAAGTTGTCGACATCGATTTCGAGCATCTTGCGGTCAGCCACCGGCGGCAGCGGCTCCGCGGGCTTGCCCGAGAGGTCCGCCAACACCCCCATTACGAACGGAAGCTGCACCTTTTTTTCAGCTCCGTAGAGCTCGACGTCGTACTCGATCTGCACCCGCGGGGCGCGGTTGCGGGCGATGAACTTTTGACTGCTCTCTTTCGCCACTGGGCATCTCCTCTGAAGGTTGTCTCAAGGGGCGTGGTCACCGCGCGGGCGACCCGGTTTGTCGCGCTGGTTACGGCTTATCGGCGATCCCGCATACCTTCTCGATCTGTGGCAGCGCATCGGGAGCGAGATCGCGCAAAATGTCCACGAAGTTCCCGGTCGCCAGTCGCCGTGCCCGCTTGAGCAAAAACGGCACCGGACTCGACGGCTCGCAACGTGAATAGTAGTCGCAAATGAGGTCAAGCGTGCGCACGACATCGTCGCGGTTGCCGATCTGCCCCGGTGCGCGTGCCGCCGGTGTCGCCGTGCCTGCGGGAGCCGGACCGTCGGGATTGATCTGCGCCGGTGCCGCCGCCTCCGCGGCCGGCTGGCGAGGTGCCAAGTGCGTTTGCAGAACGGTGTGGATCTGCGTCAGCAGACCGGCAAGCGGCGTCAGATCGGGAGTCTGCGAGGCGTCGACCTGTGCGGCCAGTTCCTGGTTCAGCGCGCGCAACGTCGCTCGGGCCGCGTCGGCCGCCGCAGTCACCGCGGCCAATTCGGCGAGGTCGCATTCCTGAAAGGCACCGTCGATCGCGGTCGTGTCCAGCGGTTTGGTATTGGGCCGGGCCTTGGCGCGACCCTCCGCGACCTCGATGTCCCGCCAGGTGATCGGGCCGAAGACGCGTGAGCGAATCAGCGGGGCGGCGCGCAGCTGGGACAGCAGGGTGTCCGGGTGGGCGAGATCCGCCACCGCGTTCATCCGTTCCATCGGGTCATTATTGTCGCTGGCATCCAGTGCCGGGTAGAGATCCGCCCAGAAGCGGGCGACCAGTCCCTGAATGAGTTCAAGCCCGGCGTTCAGTCCCGGCAACCCGTCCTTGTCAAGCAAGCCGCGAGTCATGAGGACGGCAACCCGCAGGTTCTTGGAGCGCAGCAGCAGGGTCTTACCCAAGGCCAGGACCTGGCGCCAGTCCGGCTCGCCGGCCGGCACCAGGGTGCCGCCCATTTGCTGCTCGGGGGTACCGGTGGCCGCCTCGGTGAGGGCACGGAAATCCGGATCGTATTCCAGGTCTTCCCCCGCGGGCTGCGCCGCGGAGACCGGTCCAAGCAACGACTCGATGTCAATAGTGCTCATGTTTGGAGAAGATGACCCCAGTGCCGGTGCGCGGCAGGCGTAACGTCACGCACCTGCCTTGTGTAATCCCGCAAGTGTAACCGCAGTTACGCGGTTGTGTGCCCCTGGTGGCTGATCGGATGCGCCGACTGTGACGCGTTGCTCATAGGGGTCAAGTACAACGCCGTCGACCAAGATATTACGCCCCGATCCGGTGACGTTCAATCGCTCGGACGCGTAGGAAACCGCCCTGCCGACGTGTAGGAAGCGGCCTACCATCGCGGTCTCGCGCAGCGATCAGTGGTCAAGGTTTGCGTGAGTTGGCGGGGCCGATCCAGCCGCTGTTGCCGATTTCAGCCAGACCCGCTCCGACCTCCGTCGTCTGCTCGCCGGCCTTGCGCGATGCGCCGGTCGGCGCTCCGTTAATCGGTACTGACGCTGACCATCCAGGAGACGCCGAACCGATCGGCGACCATGCCGAAACAGGGGGACCAGAAGGTTTTGGCCAGGGGCATCTGCACCTGCCCGCCAGCTGCCAACGCGTTGAATATCCGCTCGGCTTCGGCCACGTCGGTAAACGTGAGCGAGAGCGAAAAACCTTGGAAAGCGGCTGGCCCGGTGCAGGCGCCATCGGAGGCCATCAGCCGGGCGCTGCCGATGCGAAAGTTGGCGTGCATCACGTTCTTCTCGGTCCCGGGCGAGCACATCTCGGGTTCAGGGCTTTCCTCGTACCGCAGGAGCATCGTCACCTCGGCACCAAGCGCCTGGCCGTAGAACGCGAGCGCCTCCTCGCAACGGCCCTCGAAGAACAAATAGGGTTCGACTTGCATGCTGATTTTCTCCGTCCGGATCGTGGGGTGGTCTGCTGCGCCATCATGCACGCGGCCTGGGCGCACGGCAACCGCCTGGGAGCGGCCTGCGGCCGCGCTGGGGGGCTAAGGTGATTTCCGAGAAATGATCTACCGACGGGTAGGGGCGACTTTAGTCGCCCCTACAGCCCCCCCTGCGGATCTTGCTGCGCCCACACAACAGACCGGAGGTCGAGGCTTCAGCCGGACGCGGCACCGCCGCCCGCTAAAGCGTCGGCCTCCGGTCGCGTCGCCCGGGTCACTGGAGGTAGAGGAGGCGCGGGATTCGGTGGACTGCGCTGCGCTTGTCCACCCTACGGCCGAAACGATGATCAAGGCCGTGAGTGGTATCCGGTGCTCCGGAAATCACCTAAAGTCGGTTTTCCATGATCAGAAACCACGGGCGTCGGGGCACCGGCTGCAAGCGGCCTTGGCCGTCCAGTTCCAGGGTCGTCCTGGACACCGAATTGCGGACGTTGCCGCCGATGACGTCCAGGGTCTGGCCGCCGCGGCTGACGGCCAGGTCACAATGCAGGTTGGCGCCCTCGAGCGCGCGCGCACTGGTGTAGCCGCCGATCGTCGCCGGACGTGTGAAGCCCCGTGAGGCGCAGACCAGATCGCCCGGTCGGGGGCTGTAATCCGCGATCCGCCGGGGGACGAACCAGCGGCCCGGAAAGTCGGCCTCGTCGATCATACTGGCCAGGTAGACCCAGTGCGCGGAATCGCGGCGGAATTGGGCTTCCGGGACACCGGCGTTCTGCATGACAAAACTGAGAAAGGCGGCGGACCAGGGCTGTTTGCAATCCATCCCGTTCAACCCGCCTTTGCCGGCGGCACGCCAGTAAGCGGCGACCCGTTCGCTGCTGCTGGTATCGTCGTCCTCCCAGGTGCCGACATGTGGGATGCTCTCCTCGCTTCCGCGCAACAACACGGTTTGACGATTGAAATAGTCCCACTCGCGGGTCGCGCGTGCGATGATCGATTGCCGCAGCGCCGGGTTGGCGCGCGGCGGAACGCCGATGCGGCGTCCGTTCCAGGTCCCGGCGTCACCGCCGTCGGACCGCTGGGGAGGGGCTCCGCAAGCAGCCAGGAGCAGACTGAAGACCAGGACCGCGGCCAGCTTGGGCCGGATCTGGGCGGTGGTTGGGATCGGCACGAGAACACTCCTGTTGAGTAATGCCGAGACTTCGGGTGCGTTGAAGGACGCGGCAGGTGAAGCGCCGGGCAGTGGCGGTGAACGCTAGCGCGGCGGCCGGCGGGCCTCGTGGAACCAGGGCCGGTACTCCTCCATCCGCGCCCGTTGCTCGGCGGGCGCCTGACGACGGCAGGTGGCATAGTCCGGGGTCTGCGGCGAAGCGCCCCAGCGTCGTTCGATGCAGTCGTTGGGGTTGTATGCGACTTCGAGCCCCGCGCGGCGGGCGTAGATGTCGCGCAGACTGAGCCGCCAGGGGCTGCCGTCACCGCGGGTGTAGGTGGTGAACTGCGCGTCGAGGCGGCGGTCGTGGACCTGCGCGATCCGCGCGGCGGCGCCGGACGCGCTGTCACCGCGCAGGACATAGAGGTCCGGATAGCGGCGGATGCGCTCGGGCAGTCCCGCCAGCACATTCATGGCGATCAACAGGCGCATGTCACGCGACGGGGTGGCAAAGTCCTCCCAGGGGCCGGTGGTCTCGAAGATGGCGGGGCCGCTGGGCATGGGGATGACGGTGCCGGGGTGGGCGCGCAGATAGGCCTCGCCCTTGTCCACCGAGTCCACCCGGGTTTGCAGTTGCTCCATCAGGGCCGCCAGGGTGGACGCGTAGGCGGCTTCCGGCGCGAGTCCGTCCGGGTTGATGAGCCGCTCCATACGGGCGTAGAAGTCCGCGGGTGTGAGTCCCGCCTGCTCGGTGGAATAGGGCGGCAGGCCGTCGCGGCCGGTGAGCGCATCGTTGGACAGCAGCCGCGCACTTCCCTGGGCGGCGCCGGTGCGCACCAGCGGCCGGAATTGCTTGAAGCCGGGGCCGGCGCTCGGCGTCTGGGCGAACAGGAAGGTGCCTTCCCAGAAGCGTTTGCGGGCGACCGAGTTGTCCGGCTGAGCGTCGACCGCGAGCAGCAGCCCCGGCTGCCCCGGCTGTTGAGCGATCCACTTGGTCAGGACCATGACATGTCCGTAGGGGTCCGCGTAGACGGTTCCGGGCCAGAGCGCGGAACGTTCCAGCGGGACCGGGTAGAAGTCGGTCGCCTCGTCGCGCAAGCCGGTGCGCCCGCTGCCCGAGTGGACCGTATCCATGATCCGCCGCGTGACTCCGCCGAATGCTTTTGCCGATGCCGGCGCGCCGGTGAAAGCGCTGTCGATGTTCGGACCTTCGCAGCGTGGCGCACCGTTGCGGCTGCCGCGGTTGCAGGGTCGATAGGCGATCGGCAGACCGAGCTTCCAGGCGAAATAGGCGCGCAGGAAATAGGGCAGGTCCGCGCAGTCCGGTTCGGCGGGCAGACGGTTGTCCTCAGCCGTGCCGAGATAACCGTGCAGGAAATTACGCTCCGGGTCACGCAGCACCGGGGCCAGCGAGTCGAAACTCAGTGACTGTTCCGGCGGGCCGTCGAACAAGCGTTCGATCCACACGGCATAGAGGCCCTGGGTCGCCAGGTCCCAGTCCCCGGTTCCCTGCTCCGCGGCACCGCCGCCGACCTTGATCTCGGCACAGGCGACACCCCGGCCGCCGCGCGTCGCCTCGACCCGATAGGTTCCGGTCTTGGGCCGAAATACACCGCCATGCAGCCCCCAAGGCGGTCCGCCGTAACGGACCCCGCGCAGGGTGGTCCGGCTGCCCGCCGGGTCAGTGACCAGGAGTTGATCCAAGGCCCCATCGGTCGCGACCGCCAGGACCTCGAACGGCTCCCCGGCCGCGGGCCGCAGCGGAGCGGTCCAGACCCGCGCCTGATCGCCTGGCCGGCAGGCGGTCGCCGCCGTGGCCGGATCGCAGCACAGGAGACTGGTCAGCGCCAGGGTGACGGCCAACAGGGACAGAAAGCGTGAATGTGGTGACATCGCAACCAAGGGTGAGCCCGTGCCAAGGTCTGGTGAGTGTATCCGGTCGGCGTCGCCGGTGCGACCGGGCGGGCGCGACAGATAGGGGCACAATCGGCGAGGAGTCTGCCCGAGTTGTGGCAACGCGTCGCCAATGTTGGTGCAATAATGATGGTAAATCACCTAAGCCAGACAACCATAACGGCCGCGGACCTGACCCCGCGGCGAGGATTGCGCAGATGTTCAAGGCAGCCGGCTGGGTCGGCGGGCAGGAGTCCTACGCCGTCATCCAGGAGACGGTGAAGGGCAAGTACAAGGCCAACGGCCACATCGCCGGCCACGAGTCCTTCGCCGAAATCTCGCGGATCGGCAACAAGCAGTGGCGCTTGGCCGGCAACATCGGCGGGTTTGATTCTCACGCCACCATCACGCAGACCGGCAACAACGAATGGCGGGCCTTGGGCCGGCTGTGCGGTCACGAGACCATCTTCACGCTCAGCGGCGTCGGCAACGGGCAGTGGCAACTCTGCGAGATCGTCGGTAGTCACCAGGCGTCGATGACTATTCGCCGCGCCTGAGCGGGTTCGCGTCTCAGGTCGCGACGTCCCAGGGTGCGTCGTCAGGCCATCCTGGCCTGACACCGTCAGGGCTGGAAGCCCTGACTACGCACATCAGGCGGCCCGCAGCGGGGCAATGTCCTCGGCTGTCAGTACGGGCGCGTCGACACTCGCGAGGACTGCATTGATGTCCGCGATCGTTACCTTTCCCGGTGCCGTGATTTCGATACCGATCGGTTTTCCTGCTTCGGTCTGGTGCCCGATCACCACGGACAGGATGTTGGTGTCGAGCAGGAACCTCAGTCGGTCCAATCGAAGACCCTCCCCGGGGAGGGATCGCGCCAGCCGTCGACCTCCTGCGGCGTCAGGTTCGGCCAGTCGAAAGCGGCCTGGGTGCGCCAGTCGACAATGGCCTCCCACAGACCCGGCCGCGTCTGGTTGGGGTGCATGGCGGCATCGTCAGACTCCGACATGAGCACGGCCACCGATTTACCGTGGCGCGTGAGATGCACGACCTCGCCGCCCTCGACCCGATCGATCAGGCCGGTCAGTCGCGTCTTGGCCTCGGCAACTGAGATCTCGGTCACTTGGAGTCACCCTCCGCGGGCTAGGGGTGTGGTGCGATGACCACCGGCATGGTCATCTTAGCCGGGCCGGCTCGGATCGAGAAGCCGGGTTGGCAGACCACTTGACAGGTGCTACTGTCCGCACCAACCAAGCCCAGCGACAGGCGCCCATGCGCGTGAAATTCTCCGAAGACGTGGTCCCGTTAGCGGACCTCAAGGTCAATCCTGGTCGCGTGGTCAAGCACGCGGCCGAGGCCCATCGGTCCGTGCTACTCACCAGCCGCGGGCGCGGGGTCGCCGTCATGCAGTCCGTGGCCGACTACGAGCAGGCCGCCGAGGAGCGCGCCTTCATGCGTGCCGTGGTCGCGGGATTGGCCGACTTAGACACGGGCCGCGAGGTCTCTCTCGCCGAGGCCAAGGCCAGGTTCGGCGTGGCTTAGGGGCGTGACTGTCGCCAGGGTAAGCTTCGCCGAGTCCGCACTCGGCGACTTGACGGGCATCCAGGAGTGGTACGCCGACGAAGGGGTGCCGGAGGTTGGCGACCGGCTTGTCGCTGAAATCTTTGAACGCGTGGAGGTGCTCGCCGACCACCCGAGCATCGGGCGTATCGTTCCGGAGTTCGGCCAAAACTTCCTGCGCGAGTTGATCCACCCTCCTTTCCGGATCGTCTATCGTCTCGACGCGTAGCGCGTTTGCCGCGTTCGTGTGTGGCGGAGCGAACGGTTGTGACGGCTGCCGGCATCGGCCAAGGCACAGAACCCCGCGGGTTGAGCATTGCATGCACCCGGCTCGGCCGACCTCGATTTGGCTTCACTCGCATCCGGCAACGATGCGGGAGTTTGGGGCGGGAGATCCGGGGGCGTTTTGTTAATCGCGCCGCAGTCTACAGATGCCGAATTGAGTAAACTGTCCCCGGAACTCGGGAACTCGGTCCCCGGAACTCGCGCATCAGGCGGCCCGTAGCGGGGCAATGTCCTCGGCTGTCAGTGTGGGCGCGTTGACACTCGCGAGGACTGCATTGATGTCCGCGATCGTTACCTTTCCCGGCGCCGTGATTTCGATACCGATCGGTTTTCCCGCTTCGGTGTAGTCGATGATCATTCCGACCCCAGCCGGTATCGTGCGTCGGCTCCGGTCGCCGGGGGAGCGGGACAGATACAGATAGGCGGCCAATGGACGCCCGTGCCGAAAGGTCACTTCAAGATACGGCCATTTCATGTGATTCACCCTGAGACTGGATAGGCTGTGATGACGACGAGCAGCCGCTCGATCGGGTCGGGCTCGACGATGACCTCCCAGCGCTGCATACGGAGGCGGGTAACAATGACCCACCGCTCTTCTACAACGTCTTTCCGGTAGGCTTTGGCGCGTTGTAGCATCTCCCGGAGGTCGACCTCGCTGAAATCCCGATCCTCCATACGTTTAAGCAGGTGAGGGGTGAGGTCGATCTCCCACTCCCACCAGTCCGGCCAAAGGTGCGCTCGTGCCATTTATTGTCTCCCGAACCTTTGCCGATGAGACCGGAGCCGGGATGAGGTTTGAAACCCCGTCCCCAACATTTTTGGGCCTGGGAGACAATGCCAAGGTCGGAGTTGCCGCGACTTCCAACACTTTGTTAGGCTTTGCTTTGTGGCCGCTCGAATTCAGTATACTGTCCCCGAAACTCGGGAGCTGGTGCAGAGTTTCCAATAGTCGCTTTTCGATAGTCATTGTCTTAGCCCAACATTTTTCCGTGACGATTCCTAATGTGCAATTGAGCCTGGCCCCTTTTGCCCATCATCCCCGATTCTCCGCTGACGGTGACCGCACCGGAAAACTTCGGGTGAACAAGTTTTCGGCGCGACCCTTTGCCTGCGCCGAGTATTTATTTCAACAAAGCGCCTCTCAGATCCCTTAGCAGATTGCGAAGTTTCCGTGGCACTTTATTGCTCCGAAGGGCGGCCAGGGCAATCGCATCAAGCAATGCTAATATTAGCGGTTGCCGATGCACCTGCG
>JACDZJ010000050.1_pt1 | contig 57714 bp, 52 predicted proteins | sample 7365721 | NCBI WGS metagenome assembly JACDZJ01 (sample SAMN15143480, study PRJNA637477) | pond metagenome | biome: freshwater wetland ecosystem [ENVO:00000243]; feature: pond [ENVO:00000033]; material: pond water [ENVO:00002228]; isolation source: pond water containing pink berries ... | reverse complement strand
AAAATGATGGGCGTCCTCTACGACGTGAAGACCCCCACCATCAACTACCACCTCAAAACCATCTTCGCCGACAACGAACTCACCGAGGATTCAGTTATTCGAAAATTTCGAATAACTGCCGCCGACGGCAAAAACTACGACACCGGCCACTACAACCTCTCCGCCATCATCGCCGTCGGCTACAAGGTCAACTCCGAGCGGGCCGTCCAATTCCGCAAATGGGCGACCACCGTGGTCAAGGAATACACCGTCAAGGGCTTCGCGATGGATGACGAACGCCTCAAGGCGGGCGGCACCGTCCTGACCAAACAATACTTCGAAGAACAACTCCAGCGCGTCCGCGAAATCCGCCTCAGCGAGCGCAAGTTCTACCAGAAAATCACCGACCTCTACGCCACCGCCATCGACTACGACCGCAGCGCCAAGGCCACCCAGCGCTTCTTCGCCACCGTGCAGAACAAGCTCCACTGGGCCATCCACGGCCACACCGCCGCCGAGGTCATCGTGGACCGGGCCGATGCCGGGAAACAGCACATGGGCCTCACCACATGGAAAGATGCGCCCCATGGAAAAATCCAGAAATTCGATGTCAGCGTCGCCAAGAACTACCTGACCGAGCCAGAGATGGCGCAACTCTCCCGCCTCGTCAACGCCTACCTCGATGTCGCCGAAGACATGGCCCAGCGGCACATCCCCATGACCATGCAGGACTGGGAAACACGGCTCAACCGCTTCATCGCAGCCACCGACCGGGAAATCCTGCAGGACGCCGGCAAAGTCACCGCCGAAATCGCCAAAGCCCACGCCGAATCCGAATTCGAGAAATACCGCATCGTCCAGGATCGCCTGTTTGTCTCGGATTTCGACGCCGAAGTCATGCGGATCGCAAGGAACGATGAGGAAAGCGCGAACGATGAAGGAGGTGCGGAGTGAGCGAGTGGCAAACTAGACGCCTCGGGGAGCTTCGAGCAGCGCCAGACCAGCACGGCCGATGCCCTGGCCGAATTGCTGTGTGAAGTGGCAGGCAATGAAGCGCGGAAGAAGGAGCAGGCCGAAAAGTCTTTCGACGGCCTGACCTATTTTGTCTATCGCAGCCTGCTCGACGCGAAGATCGAGAACGCCGAGGTGGTCAGCCGCAAGATTCGCCACGCCTTCACCGAGTTTCCGAACTGGAAACGCAGCGAAAACGCCCTGCGCGAACTCCGCAAGAAAGTGACCTTCGCCATCTTCGCGGAAACGGACGATCTGAACCGGGTGACGGCGATGGTGGATGCGTTGTTTACACTGCTGGACAAAGCGGATCGGATTTAGCGCAGTGAAAACGATCAATTGCAAAGACGCTTTCAAACAGCGCGTCCGGCACTGGGCCGACAAGCTGGACGTAAAAATCGTCTGGCTGGGTGTGCGGCCGATGCGGAACAAATGGGCCTCGTGTTCAACCGCAGGCCATTTGAATTTCAGCGATGAACTGCCCGCCCTGAAACCAGAGCTGTGGGACTATGTGATCGTCCACGAGCTGCTCCACTTCTCGGTGCCCAACCACGGAAAACTCTGGAAAAGCCTGATGCGCTCGCATCTGGGCGAATATGAAGCCCATGAAGGCGAGTTGAAGCGGATCGTGGGCAACAGGGCGCTGTAACGTACGCGCCGACTTTTTGAATGTTCCGCAGTAGAAAGACGATGTCGGTTTCCGACCCGATGACCAATCTGAGCGGGAAACATGCTCAGTGGAGCATCTGGTACTGCAGCAAATAGGTACCGGCACCGGCAAAGTAGCCGACCAGGGCCAGCCCGCTGATTTTCTTCACGTACCAGAAGAAGTGAATCTTCTCGAGGCCCATGGCCGCCACCCCCGCGGCGGAGCCGATGATCAGGATCGAACCGCCGGTACCGGCACAGTAGGCCAGGAACTCCCAGAGGAAATGATCGGCCGGAAATTGCTCCAGGCTGTACATGCCCATTGAAGCGGCGACCAGCGGCACGTTATCAACTATGGCGCTGACGATGCCGATGATCAGCACAATCACATCCTGCCGGCCCACAGTCTGATCCAGCCACTGGGCCAGCGATGTCAGGATGTGGGTGTGTTCCAGCGTGGCGACGGCCAGCAGGATGCCGATGAAGAAGACGATGGAACTCATGTCGATGCGACTGAGGGCATGCACCAGCGTCAGATGCTGCTTGTTCTCGTCTTCCTTGTGGCGATGCACCAGATCACCGACCAGCCAGAGGATGCCCAGCCCGAACAGGATGCCCATGAAAGGCGGCAAATGGGTGATCGTCTTGAAGGCCGGGACCGCCACCAGTATGCCCAACCCGAGGAAGAACATCAGATTGCGTTCAAACTCGGTGGTACGCAAACCATGATCGCTTTCCTTCACCGGGGGCGCGTCGACCAACTGGCCACGCAAGACATAGGCGGTGACGGCCAGGGGCACCACCATGCTGACGATGGCTGGCAGAAAGACCGCCTTGATGATGGCCAGGGTGGTGATCTGGCCACCGATCCAGAGCATGGTGGTAGTCACGTCACCGATCGGCGACCACGCGCCGCCGGAGTTGGCGGCAATGACGATGATGCCGGCGAAGAACAGGCGATCCTCGTGCTTGGCCAGCAGTTTCCGCATCAGGGAAATCATCACGATGGTCGTGGTCAGGTTGTCCAGAATCGCACTCAGGAAGAAGGTGACGAAACCGACCAGCCACATCAGTGAGGACAACTGTGAGGTACGAATGCGTTTGGTAATGACTTCAAAACCGTTGTGGGCATCGACGACCTCGACGATGGTCATTGCCCCCATCAGGAAGAAGACGATCTGCGCCGTCGCCATGACCGATTCACCCAACTGCTCGCCCACCAGGTGGGAATCGCCGGTTGATAGGGCGTAGATGGTCCACAGCAAGCCCGCGCCGACTAAAGCGGAAGCCGATTTGTTGATCTTGAGCGGATGCTCAAGTGCGATAGCCGCATAGGCAATGACGAAAACAAGGACGAGCGCAGTCAGCATTTGGGGTGTTCCTGGGGGTGTCGAGTTTGCAGCCACCGCTGCAAATGGGCAGGACGAGCGTCCACGGGTGTCCTCGTTTGGCGTGCGGCGGCCCGACCAGCACGAAAAACCTGCCCGTGTTTTGATTACAGTTTCAGGTTGCTTTCACGGACACCCGCAGCAATCTTACACAGGGCTGCGGTTATCGGCAACATGCCCGCTATGCGCTTGCGGCCACGATCGTCGGATTGTCACGGGCAGATCCGGTGCCGAATCGAACATAACTTCGTTACGAGGTGCCATTTGAAACTCCTTTGCGCTGTCTTGCGGCAGGAAGGCCGCTACAAAACGTAGCGCGATAAATCCTCGCGGCGGGCCAACTCGGCCAGCCGGGCATCGACATAGGTGGCATCCACGTTCAGCGGCTCGGTCGCGCTGGCCGAACCGGCGGAGAAGGAAACCTCTTCCAGCAGCTTCTCCATCACGGTATGCAGCCGCCGCGCGCCGATGTTCTCGGTCTTCTCGTTCACCTCGAAGGCGATCTGCGCCAGGCGATGGATGCCGTCCGGCGCAAAGCTGACGTTGACGCCTTCGGTCGCCAGCAGGGCCTGATACTGACGGGTCAGGCAAGCATCGGTCTGGGTCAGGATGCACTCGAAGTCATCGACCGACAGCGAATCCAGCTCAACGCGGATCGGAAAACGCCCCTGCAATTCGGGGATCAGGTCGGACGGCTTGGCAAAGTGGAAGGCGCCACTGGCGATGAACAGGATGTGGTCGGTCTTGATCATGCCGAACTTGGTCGATACGGTGGTGCCTTCGACCAGCGGCAACAGGTCGCGCTGCACGCCCTGGCGCGACACGTCGGCGCCCTGTGTTTCGCTGCGCGAGGCGATCTTGTCCATCTCGTCGAGGAAAACGATGCCGTTCTGCTCGACGTTGCGCATGGCGGCCGTCTTCACTTCCTCATCGTTGATCAGGCGCCCCGCTTCCTCGTCGGTCATCGCCTTGAGGGCGTCGGCGATACGCATGCGCCGCGTGCGCTTCCTGCTGTTACCGAGGTTCTGGAACAGGCCCTGGATCTGCTGCGTCATTTCCTCCATGCCCGGCGGCGCATGGATTTCCATGTGGCCCACGCCGGTAGCCATTTCGATGTCGATTTCCTTGTCGTCGAGTTCGCCTTCGCGCAGCTTTTTCCTGAACTTCTGGCGCGTACTGTTTTCATTGGTCGTGACGGTTTCGCCATAGGCGAGATTGGTCCGGGCCGGCGGCAGCAGCACGTCGAGGATGCGGTCTTCGGCGGCATCGAGCGCCCGATCGTACACCTGCTTCATGGCGCGCTCGCGCTCGTCCTTAACCGCCGCTTCCGCCAGATCGCGGATGATGGTGTCGACATCGCGGCCGACGTAGCCGACCTCGGTGAACTTGGTCGCCTCGACCTTGATGAAGGGTGCGTGGGCCAGCCGCGCCAGCCGGCGGGCGATTTCCGTCTTGCCAACCCCCGTCGGGCCGATCATCAGGATGTTCTTCGGCGTGATCTCGGAACGCAGCGGCTCCGCCACTTGGGCACGCCGCCAGCGGTTGCGCAGGGCGATGGCGACGGCACGCTTGGCGCGACTCTGCCCGACGATGTGCTTGTCGAGTTCCGAAACGATTTCGGCCGGGGTCATTTGGGTCATGGGTTTACTCGAGCACCTCGATGATGTGATTCTGGTTGGTGTAGATGCACAGGTCGCCGGCAATCTCCAGCGACTTCTTGACGATCGCGGCCGGCGCGAGGTCGGTGTTTTCCAGCAGCGCCCGTGCGGCGGACTGCGCATAGGCGCCGCCGCTGCCGATGGCGACGATGCCCAGCTCCGGTTCCAGCACGTCGCCGTTGCCGGTGATCACCAGCGAATTCTCGCGGTCCGCGACGGCCAGCATCGCTTCCAGGCGGCGCAGCATGCGGTCGGAGCGCCAGTCCTTGGCGAGTTCGACTGCCGAGCGCAACAGGTTGCCCTGATGCTTTTCCAGCTTCGACTCGAAGCGCTCGAACAGGGTGAAGGCATCGGCGGTGCCGCCGGCGAAGCCCGCAAGGATCTGCTCGTTGTAAAGACGCCGGACTTTTCTCGCACTCGCCTTGATGACGATGTTGCCGAGGGTGACCTGGCCGTCACCGCCGAGCGCCACGGCATGGCCGCGCCGCACGGACAGGATGGTGGTGCCGCGATACTGCTCCATGTTCAGCCTCCACGTTAAGGGAGGGAATTCTACGCCTGCAATAAGTCGGTGCTGGCAGGACGGCGGGAGAATGCAGCCAGTGCAATAAAGCTGATGCCGACGAGACTGCAGACGATGGCCGCACCAGCCGGCAGGTCCGCGACAGCCGACAGCGTCAGACCGGCCATATACGCGAGCGCACCTATCCCGTACCCCGCAGCCAGCCGCCTATGCCGCAAAGCGCTTACCGCTACCGCCGGCGCGATCAGGCTGGCAAACACCAGCAGCACACCAACCAGTTGCACGGAGGCGGTCACCATCAGCGCGAACAGTAGGTAGAAGCCAAAGCGGCCGAGGCGCTCGCGGGCGAGGAACCACAGCGCCAGGATGGTTGCGTACAGCAATGCCACGGGCAGCAACCGCGCCCAGCCGACCCAGAGAATCTGTCCGGCCAGCAAGTCCTGCAAGTGCTCACCACCATGCGGATTGCCGGCCAGCAACAGGATGCCCGCCGCAGCGGCAGTGACGAACAGCAGGCCAATCAGTGCCTCTTGAACCGCTGGCCAGCGGCGCTCGGTCCAGTGCAACAACAGCGCACCACCCAGCGCGGCACCGGCAGCCGCTGACTGCACGGCGAGCGGCGCCTGCCAATCCATCAGCAGCGCGACCATCACCCCCAGGCCAGCCACCTGCGCGATGGCGAGGTCGATGAAGATGATGCCGCGCTTCAGGACTTCCATACCGAGCGGCACATGCGTGGCCAGCACCAGCAGGCCGGCCGCCAGCGGCGCGGCGAGCAAGCCGATGTCGATGTTCATCTCGGTACGGCAAGCAGGCGTTCGACGGTATCGTCGAACAGGCCGAACAGATCCCTGGCCCTGTCGCTGCCGCCGACGGTGAAGGGGACAACGACCACCGGTACTTGCGCCTCGCGACCGAACCACTCGGCAGCCTGCGGTGACTGATAGGCCGCGCGCATGACCAGTTTCGGCGGATTCGCCGCCACTTGGGCGAGCAACTTGCCGAGATGGGCGACGGAAGGTTCGACGCCAGGCTTGGGTTCGAGCGTCGCCACCTCCTGCAGGCCGAGCCAGTCTTGCAGATAGGGAAAGGCCTTGTGCTGCACGGCAATCGACAGCCCGCGCAAGGGGGTCGCCTGCCTTTCCCAGCGCGTCAGTGCGGCGCGCCAGCGCTCCGCGAAGGATTTCCAGTTGGCCGCGTAGGTCGTCGCGTCCGCCGGGGCGAGTTCGGCCATGCGCGCCGCCAGCGCGGCGCCGACCAGCAGGAAGTTGCGTGGATCGGTCTGGATGTGCGGGTTGCCGGCGGCGTGCACGTCGCCATCGGCGCGGTCGAGCCGGCTCGGCATTTCGAGCATGCGCACCTGCCGGGCCGCCTCGAAATAGCCCGACTGGCCGGGCTGGATGCGCGGATTGCCTGATTCGCGTTGCACCAGCGGTAACCAGCCGATCTCCAGTTCGGCGCCGGTAGCAACAACGAGGTCGGCGTCCCGCGTCCGGGCGATCAGCGAGGGCCGCGCCTGGATGTGGTGCGGATCCTGCAGGCCGTTCGTGGCGACGAATACATCGGCTTTGTCCCCGCCGATTTCTTTCGCCAGCGCACCCCACTCGGGCACGGTGGCGAAAATTTTCAATCCCGCCTGCGCGGGCAGGGCGAGTAAACCGACCAACAGAAACATCAGGATTCTCATGATGATTTTCCTCAGTAGGCGTGCGCGCCATGGGCGCCAAGGCTGACCACGTATTGCAGCCAGAGTTGGTTGTCGGTGGCATCCGGGCGCGACTGATCGCGCGCCAGTTGCAAACGCCAGCGCGAGAACTCGTCCGGTGAGTAATCGACCATCACGGTGTTGCGCTTCGGCTTGTAAGCGGCGAGCAGCGGGAAGTCGGCCGGACTCAGCGCACCGCCAATATTGGCATTGCCGGAGTCGAGCCTGTCGTAACGATAGCCGGCGCGCCAATGCGGCATGAATTGATAGACCGTCTGCGCATAAAAGCCGCTTTGGCTCGAACGGAAAGAATCGGTGGCTGTGCCTAAGCTCACCCCCCCGGTGTCGTAGGTCAAGTCGCCGGTTTCTCGCCGTCGGAAATACTCGCCCTGGACGGTCAGGTTACGATCATGCGCGAAATCCTGCTTCCAGACCGCATCGGCGATCCAGGTGCGGCTGCGGCCGGAAAAGGCGTTGGTCACATCGGTACCGGTACTGTCGGTACCGTCGTACTCCCGCTCGCGCGGCGAAGTACCAAGCACTGACAAACCCGCGCGCCAACTGCCCGAAGGTCCTGTATCGCCACCGACGTGAGCAAACAGCGCGCCGAGCGTGGCGCCGTTCTTGTTGCGGTCGGTCGAGGGGAATGCACCGCCGCTGGCCGCTTCCGCCCCCAGCTCGACCAGCAGGTCGGTCGGCGCGATCCATTTGACCTGCACACCGTCGTTCCTCAACTGGCCACCCAGAACGGCCTTGTAGGCCAGCGGCGCGTCGGCAAAGTCCCAGACATGCGCGTGCTGTCCGTTCATGTAACCGATACCGGAGAGGAAGCGGCCAGCCTTGATCGTTGTACCCTGCCCGAAGCCCAGCGTCTGGACGAAGGCTTCCTCGACTTCGGCACCCCCTTCCGGCGGTAGGGCGAGTGTCAACTGGCCGCGCAGGGCCGGGCTGATGTTGGCGGCGATACCCAGTTCTGACTCGCCCAGCCCGAAGCTGCGACGGGGCGGGCCGACTTCGCCGCCGGTCGGCACAAAACCGCCGATGGCATAGGCATTCGGATCCTGCGACAAACGGGTGTAAGTCCCCGCGAGGATCAGGGAAATGGCCGGATTGAAAGCACTTTCACTGGTCGGCTTCTGGCTCGCGGCAACGGATGCCTGACGTGCAGAGACTTCAGCATTGCCAGCCTTGGCTTCGGTCTGGACAAGGCGCGATTCCAATGCAGCAATGCGCTGCTCGTAGGTTTGCTTCATCTGCGCGATTTCATCGCGCAGGGCTTTCAGGTCATCGCCGGCGGCGGTCGCCGGCAGGCTGGCCAGCACGCCACAGGCGGCCAGCACGGACAGGGGAATGCGATTCATGGAATTCTCCGGAGCAATGGGGGAACGACACGCAACAGTGCTGCGCGAATCGAGGTTTCAACTCGGCAGAACGGGCGGGGCGCGACTCTGGAAAGGGAGGGGGCGGGGAAAAGTCGGCGCTGGCGGGACGGCGTGTTCAAGCTTCAAAGCGGCAACGGGTAGTACCGGCAAAGCAGCAGCGAGAGTGGGTGACCCGCCCCCCTGTAAACCAGCCAGTGCCAGGCAAGTGACGCAGACCTCGTCATCCGCCTCGGCCGCCTCGAAAACATGGTCGATGCCATGCATCGCCAAGAGCCATTGGGTACCGAGCAGCAGCGCCAACAGGGCAGCAAGACTTACCGCACGCCGGAGCATGGTCAGCCCGTACGGGAACAGTTCGCGCAAGTGCCGCGCACGTCGAGTGCAATCTCTGCCAAGCGGAAGCCGTGCGGCAGCTGCGGCGGCGATGGCGGCGCAGCTTCGAGGCAGAACACGCCACCGCAATCGGTGCAACGGAAATGCACGTGCCCTTCATGCTGGCGTTGTACCGCGCTCGCCGAGAAGCGGAACACGCCGCGCGCGTCGACCGCCTTCAGCGCCAGTCCGCAGGCCACCAGCGAATCGAGAACCCGGTAAAGCGTGACGCGGTCCGCATCCGGCAGCAAGGCCTCGACATCCGCATGACTTAGCGCTTGGCTGGCTGAGCAGAGGGCATCGAGCACGCGCTGGCGCCCCGGCGTCACCTTGACGCCGGCGCTGCGAAGAAGGTCGGCGGCGGTTCCCATGAGGCAATGAAAGCACACTCTTCCGCTATTTGCAACAATATTGCATTTGCAACTCAGTTGTGTTTGAATGCGGGAATATGACCGACCTGTCCCTGTTCGTACAAATTGCGCTCGCCTGCGTGGCCGGCGGCATCCTGAGCCTCGCCGCGGCCGCGCTGGTGCTATTCGGCCTGCCGCGCAACTGGCTGTCCTATGCAGTCAGTTTTTCCATCGGCGTGCTGCTCGCCACCGCGCTGCTGCATCTGCTGCCCGAGGCGCTCGAATCCGGCCTCACCCCGCACGAGGTCTTTCCGCTGTTCCTGGCGGGCATCCTCGGCTTCTTTGCCCTGGAAAAGTTTGCCATCTGGCGCCACTCGCACGGCAACGGCGACCTGCATACGGATGAAGACGCCTGCGAGGACCACACCCATGACCATCATCACGGGCACGGCGGCGAAGCAATCGGTATCCTCGTCGGCGACAGCTTCCACAACTTCACCGACGGCCTGCTGATCGCGGCCGCGTTCCTCACCGATCCTGCGCTCGGCTGGGCGACGACACTGGCCGTAGTCGCCCACGAAGTGCCGCAGGAAGCGGGCGATTTCGCCATCCTGCTCACCGCCGGCTGGCAGCGCCAACGCGCGCTGTTCTGGAACGGCGTGTCCAGCCTCGCCTCGGTGGCGGGAGGCATCGTCGGCTACTTCGCGCTGGAGCGGGCCCAGAACTGGGTGCCCGTGATCATCAGCATCGCTGCCGCCAGTTTCACCTACATCGCCATCGCCGACCTGATGCCGCGCCTCAAGCGTGAGCAGCGTGGCATCGGCTGGCATACTTCGCTGCTGTTCGCCGGCATTGCCATCGTCGTGCTCGGCAGCGGCCATTCCCACTAACCTGAGGAGAAATCCCATGCACAAGCGTAGTCTGCTCGCCACCGTGCCCCTAGCCCTGCTGCTCGCCACCTCGTTCGCCCAAGCCCAGCACAAGCATGTGCATGGTGAGGGCAAGCTCGATGTCGTCATCGACAAGGGCCTTATCACCCTCGACCTCGAACTGCCCCTTGACGCGGCCGTCGGCTTCGAGCGCCCGCCGAAGAACGGCAAGGAGAAAGCCGCGTTGGCCGATGCCGCGAAAGCGCTCAACGCCACCGCCAACCTGTTCGTGCCGACGCCCGCCGCCCAATGCAGCGTGCAGTCCACCGAGGTCAAGGTGCCGTTTACGGGGGGCGACGACCAGCACGGCCAGCATCCCCATGAAGGCGAATCCCACCATGCCGACATCGATGCAAACTACGTTTTCAAGTGCGCCAATCCGGCCACGCTGAAGGGCATCGAGACGACGCTGTTCAACACCTTCAAGCGTCTTTACCGCCTGGAGGTCCAGCGTACCGGCCCCGGCGGTCAGGGTGCCCAGCGGCTTGCGCCGAGAAACCCCGTGCTGACCTGGTAAAGGCACCGCGATGAACGGCAGTGCCATCCGCATCGCCGACCTGCTGTTCCGCTGGCCGCGCCAGCCCCGCCCCTGCCTCGACATCCCGGCCTTCGAGATCGCCGCCGGCGAGCGGGTTTTCCTGCACGGCCCCAGCGGCAGCGGCAAGAGTTCGCTGCTCGGCCTGCTGGGCGGTGTCGCCCAGCCCGAGCGGGGAGCCATCGAACTGTTCTGCACCGATATCACCCGCCTGTCCGCCCGTGTGCGCGACCAGTTTCGCGCCGACCACATCGGTTTCATCTTCCAGCAGTTCAACCTGCTGCCCTGGCTCTCTGCCCTGGATAACGTGCTGCTGCCCTGCACCTTCTCGGCCACCCGCCGGCAACGTGCCGACGATGTGCGTGCGGAAGCCATGCGCCTGCTGACCCACCTCGACCTGGCGCCCGACCTCTGGCCGCAGCCGGCCGCCGAGCTGTCGGTTGGCCAGCAGCAGCGCGTCGCCGCCGCGCGTGCGCTGATCGGCCGGCCGGAATTGCTGATCGCCGACGAACCCACCTCGGCGCTCGACGCCCCGCGCCAGCAGGCCTTTGTCGACCTGTTGTTGCGTGAATCGGGTGCCGCCGGCGCAGCCCTGCTGTTCGTCAGCCACGACGACCGGCTGGCAGCGCACTTCGACCGTACGGTGGCGCTGGCGGATATCAACCGCATCGATGGCGCGGCGTCCGCATGATAGCGATCCTGCGACTCGCCCTGAAAAGCGCCTGGGCGCGCCGCCTGACGCTGGGCATCGTGGTCTGCGCCATCGCATTGTCCACCGCCCTGCTGCTGGCCGTCGAACGAGTGCGCAGCGATGCGCGCCAGAGCTTCAGCCAGACGGTCTCCGGCGTCGACCTGGTCGTCGGCGCGCGCACCGGCAGCGTGCAACTGATGCTGTACGCGGTGTTCCATTCCGGCAGCGCCACCAACAACATCCGCTGGGACAGCGTCGAGGTGCTGGCCGCGCATCCGGCAGTGGACTGGGCGATACCGCTCAGTCTGGGCGACAGCCACCGCGGCTTCCCGGTACTCGGCACCACCGTGGCCTATTTCGAGCACTTCCGCCACGGCGACCGGCAAGCGCTTGCCTTCGCCGCCGGTCGGCCCTTCAGCGAAGTATTCGAGGCGGTGGTCGGCAGCGCCGTCGCGGCGGAACTGGGTTATCGCGTCGGCGACCGCATCACCCTCGCGCACGGCATGGCAGAACTAGGGCCCGAGCATGCGGACAAGCCCTTCACCATCGTCGGCGTGCTCGCCCCCACCGGCACACCGGTCGACCGTACCGTACACATCAGCCTGGAAGCGATCACCGCGCTACATCTGGACTGGGCCGGCGGCGCCCCGCTGCCAGGCCTGGCCATCCCCGCCGAGCAGGTGAAGAAATTCGATCTGCAACCCAGGGAAATCACCGCCCTGCTGATCGGCCTGAAAAGCCGCGCCGACGTGTTCCGCCTGCAGCGCCACATCAACGGCTACCGTGGCGAACCGCTGCTCGCCGTGATGCCCGGCGTGGCGCTCGACGAACTGTGGCAGACGCTGGGCATGATCGAACGCACCCTGCTGGCCCTGTCGGCGCTGGTGGTGGTCATCGGCCTCGCGGGCCTGATGGCCACGCTGCTGGCCGGGCTGAACGAACGCCGCCGGGAACTCGCCATCCTGCGCGCCCTCGGTGCCGGACCCGGCGCGCTGTTCCTGATGCTGACCGCCGAGGGGCTGCTGGTTACCGTGCTGGGCGAACTGTTCGGCTGCGCACTGCTCGCCGTCGGCCTCTTCTTCGGCGCCCCGTTGTTGCAAACGCAGTTCGGCATCACCCTGGGCGGACAACTGTTCGCCGGGAACGAAATCCTGCTATTGCAATCGGTACTCGCCACCGGCCTGCTCGCCAGCCTGGTGCCCGGTTGGCGGGCGTGGCGCATGTCGCTGGCCGATGGCCTGACGCCGAAAAACTGAGCGCGAAACGGCACATGAAAAAACTGATCCTGATGCTTGCCCTGCTGGTACCGCTGGCGCTGCCAGCCGCCGACGCCTGGCCGGAACTGAAGTGGGAAGCCATGGTACCCAAGGACTGGGACCCCGCCGCCCAGTTCAAGAACCTCGACCTGTCGAAGTTGCAGGATACCGACCCGCGCGCCATGGAAGCGCTCGAAAAGCTCAAGGCGGCCTGGGACAACGCCCCCGCCGAACCCTCACTGAACGGGCAAAAGATCCGCATCGCCGGCTTCGCCCTGACGCTTGAACGGGCAGGCCCGGATGGCAAGGGCGGCGTCATCGAATTCCTGCTCGTTCCCTACTTCGGCGCCTGCATCCATACCCCGCCGCCGCCCGCCAACCAGATCATCCACGCCAAGTCGGCCAGGCCGCTGGCCGGCGTGCGCATGATGCAGCCGATCTGGGCCTATGGCACGCTCAAGGTGCAGCGTGGCGAAACCACCTGGGGCGTGGCCGGCTACCAGTTGGCCGTGGACAAGGTGCTGCCGTACACCGAGCCGAAGCCGGTCAAGCAATAATAAGTCGGCGCTGGCGGGATGGCACCCGCACTGTCTAGCCGCCGAACACCAGCGCTGCGGGGATGTCGAAGTACTTGTCGCCGTCGTCCGGCAGCACGCCATCGGAGCGATTGTCGGACAGTTCGCCGGTGGCCATGGCGGCATCAAGCGAATCGGGCGGCAGGAAGTTGAAATGGTTGGCCAGATTGCTGCCCTTGAAGCGCACCGTCAGCGTCTGGCCGGGAAATCAGCAGCAGGGAAAGCGGGAGTAAACGCATCATCGGGATTTCTCGGCAAACGGGGGCAACATCGCTGGCAAATCATAGCAGTACGGCCGATGTGCATCCCACCGTGCGCAAAGGGTCGTCTTCCGGAGTTGACATCCCCCGGCGCGTTAATGAACATACCGGGCAAATCTGGTCGGTCGACTCCTGCAGATAGCCCGAAAAGACCGACACATCATTTCAACTCGATCCTCTTTTTTGGAAGTAACGAAAATGGCACGCTGGACTGAAAACTTCGCTGACCTGAATCACATGGCCGATATCTCGAAGCAAATCCCCATCGGGGAAATTGCCCATATCGTGCTTGCTGACGGCACCGCCATCGATGGCGTGGTGCGCCGCATCGACCTCGACAACAACGGCGGCCAGGGGGGCTGGAAATATCGCGGCCTGTGCGAAATCGAACGGAAAGACCGGTCCCGCATGGTGCTCGACTTCCTGGATATCCGTAATGCAGCGAGCCTGTGGGACGACCCGACGGCCGCCGAATACGAGCGGCTTGGCCTCGTCACCATCGTGCGGCATTCCCAACCGTCCAAGGCCTGATGACGCCCCGGTCGGGCCACGCCGTCCTGCCAGCGCCGACTTTTCAATCGACCTGAACGAGCAAGCCTTTCAGATATTCGCCTTCGGGAAAAGCCAGATCGACCGGGTGGTCGGCCGCACCCTGCAACCGTCGGACAATACGTGCGGTCCGCCCGCTGTCGCAGGCCGCAGCGGCGACGATCTTCTGGAACAGTTCGACGCCGATGCCGCCGGAGCAGGAGTAGGTCATCAGCAGCCCGCCCGGCGCCAGCAGCCGGAAACCCAGCAGATTGATGTCCTTGTAGGCGCGGCTGGCACGCTCGGCATGCGCAGCCGAGGGCGCAAACTTGGGCGGGTCGAGCACGATCAGGTCGAAAGTTTCCCCCGCCGCCTTCAACTGGCGCAGTTCGTCGAACACGTTGGCGCAGCGCCACTCGGCACGTTTGGCGTCGAGTGACGGATTGAGCGCGAGATTCGCCGCCGCGCGGTCCAGCGCCGGCTGCGAACTGTCGATCGACAGCACGCTGGCCGCACCGCCGGCCAAGGCTTGCAGCGAAAAACCCCCGGTGTAGCAAAAGCAATTCAATACTCGCCCGTTCTCGGCAAGGCGCCGGCTCATTTGCCTGTTTTCGCGCTGGTCGAGATAGAAGCCGGTCTTGTGGCCGGCGACGATATCCACCACCATTTTCACGCCGTGCTCCCCGATGGCGATGTCGCCGGCCGACGCTTCGCCATGCAACCATCCCGTCGTGGGTTCCAGCCCCTCCAGACCGCGCACCTCGGAATCGGAGCGCTCATAGACGCGCGCGCAGCCAGTGGCCTTGACCAGGCCATCGACAATCGCGCTGCGCCACTTGTCGGCCCCGGCACTGGTCAGTTGCACCACCACCGTGTCGCCGCTCATTTCATCGTGATATTGGTCTGCGATCACGCCCGGCAGGCCGTCGGATTCGGCATGGATCAGCCTCAGCCCATCCTGGCCCCGGAGTTCCGGCAACGCGGCGCGGCGTGCGACGGCCTGCGCCACGCGACGCTTGAAGAAGGCATGATCGATGGGCATTTCGACATCGAAGGTCCACACCCGGGCACGAATCTTCGACTGCGGCGAAAAAGCCGCTTTCGCCAGCGGCCGGCCGTCAGCCGCGCAGAGCGTCACCGTATCGCCGCGCCGGGCATGTCCGGCCAGATGCGCCACGGCGGTATCGAAAACCCACGGATGCCGCTTGAACAGCGAACGTTCCTTGCCGGGATGGAGGATCAGTTCAGCCATGACGGTCGAGGATGTCGCGCATTTTCGCCGCCTCGAAAGCGACGTCCCAGCACCAGAGGCCGAAGCCCCCCTTGGCATTCACCGCCAGTACCCAGGAATCGAGCGCCGCACGCTTGGCGCGATTCTGCTCGGAGTCCTCGCCCTTGATCTCCAGTACCAGCGTCTTGCCGTTAGTCAGGCGAATCAGGAAGTCCGGCAGGTAACGCCGCCGCACGCCGTTCCACAGATAGACAATCTGGAAACCAAGGTGATCGTTCTTGGCATAAGCCAGCACCCGATTGTCCATCTCCAGCAGATTGGCCGCGTGCTGCTCCCAAGCCGAATCCGCGAGCATGTAGCTGATCTGCGATTTCTGCGTGGCGTGGCAGGTCTTGGTCGTGTACCACGTTCGCATGGCGCGGGTCGAACCAATCGGCTGTTCTTCGTCGAACACCGGCTCCAGCCGTTCGCGGTTCTGCTGTTCGACATGGCGCATCAAGTGCTGCACGATGGCATCGAGATTCAGTGCAATCAGGATGCGTTTTCGCCCCTCGTCCCGATGGAACAGGCTGGGGATGTCCAGCTTGTCGGCGGCAAGGAATTGCTCGACCAGCCGGATCAGTTGCAGGGCGAGGAAATCGCGCTGACCGCTGAACTTTCCCGCTGCTGCCTCGAACGCCTTTTGCGCCGCGCGAAACACCAGCCGCTGCAAGCGGAACGATTCCGGCAACAACTCCAGATCGATACGCGTCACCTTGCTCATGTCGGCCGCGCCGCCCAGTGCCGGCGCAATCTCGGCCACGATGGGCGTCTGGGCCGGATCGAGCGTCAGCAATGGCACCCGTGACCAGTCCACGACCAGCGTCGGTCGCATCACCGTGTCGATACGCAGCACATTGGGCCAACGTAGTTCCAAGGCATTGCGCTCCGGCAAAGCCTCGACCTGCTTGTTGGGTCGCGGCGGATTGGGTGCCGTCCCGCCAGCGCCGACTTCCTGGAAGATCGACAGCGGCACGCCAAAAATGTTGACGAATTCCGGCTTGAACAGGCCGTTCTCGTCCAAATCGTGCGACACCCGGCGCAGGCCGCGACCGATCACCTGCTCGCACAAAAGCTGCGAAGTGAAGGCGCGCAAGCCCATGATGTGGGTCACGTTCTTCGCGTCCCAGCCTTCGGAGAGCATCGCCACCGAAATCACGTTTTGCACGTCCTGCCCGGCGCGGCCGCGCTTGCCGACGCTATCGACGATCTCGCGCAGCAGTTCTTCCTTGGTCAGCCCGGCCAAGCGATCTTTCTTCTCCCGGGGAATCCCGGCCGTCGCAACGATGGCGCGCAAATCCGCCTCGTAATCCTTGTCCGTCCCGGCGGTTTCCCCAAGCTCCGCCTTGTCCAGCACGCGCGAATCGACGCGCAGGGTTCTTTCCGGCGCGTGCAGTTCCGGCCAATGGGCATTGCCTTGCTTGAAGTAGTGCTCGATGCGCGCCGCCGTTTCGGTGCGGTTGCACACCGTCAGCAGCACCGGCGGCGAGGTGTGGCCCGCGGCCTGCCAGTCGTCCAGCGCCGCACGCCAGTCGGCCCCCAGCAGCGTGTAGGCATCCTGCACCAACTGCGGCAAGGGTTCATGCGCCTGCGCCCCGCGCCGGTTCAGATCGTCGGCCACCTCATCATCGCGGTAGAGGTGATACAACTTCGGCCGCAGGGTTTTCGTGTCGGGCAGCGCATCGTCGCGCACCACCACGCGCGGCGTCTTCACCAGCCCGGCCTCGATGGCATCGTTGAGACCGAAGTCGGAAACGATCCACGCAAACAAGCCTTCGTCCGCATTCGCCTTGCCGGTGGGCGCGAAGGGCGTCGCGGAAAGATCAAAGCAGCGCAAAATCCCGCGCGTCCTGTGAATGCGGTCCAGCCCCTCGATCCAGCGCGTCGCCTCGTCCAGGTCAATGCCGGAATCGGCCGCCTGCTTCTTCGACAGTTTCACGTCGGCGGGCACCCGCCAGGCGTGATGCGCCTCGTCGTTGATGACCACCAGATTGTTATGCGTCGCCAACTTGCCCAGTACGCGGCGCGTGAAAGCCTGTTCGCTTTCCTTGCCTTTCCTGACCACCGAACGTTCCGGTGGCGTGAGCGGCATCAGCGCGTGCCAGTTATCGACCAGGATTTCGGCACGATTCACCTGTTGGCGCAGCGCCTCCGAGGGGCACAGCGCGAACTCGTCGTAGATATTGTCCGTCTCGCCGGGATAGAGCACGCGCAAGCGTTCCTTCACCGTCAGCCCCGGTGCGACAACAAAGATCGCCCGCGAAAACTCCTTGCGTTTCGGATAGGCCAGCGCGTTCGCCACCTGCCAGACGACGATCATGCCCATCACCAGCGTCTTGCCGGTGCCCGTCGCCATCTTGCTGCACACGCGCTCCCACGGACCGCCATCGCCGGGCAAAAATACGCCCTGACGAAACTCCTGCGCGCCCTCCACCCACCAGATCAGCGTCTCGATCGCCTCGATCTGGCAATAGTAGAACGGATGCACCCGCGCCGTGGCGTCGCGCCAATGTTCCAGCAGCCGGCGCGAAACGGCAGTCGCGCCCGGATAGTCCGCCGCACGCCAGGCATCCACCCGGCCGCGAATCTCTTTGACACGCTCCAGCGGCTCGCTGCGCCGCGTGTTGTTGCGGATGTCGAAAATCTCGTAGCTGGCCGGGCGGCGGCCGGCGGTTTCGACCAAAGCGCCTCCGTCGCCGGGTTGCCAGTGTTTGGATGGCGCGGCGTAGGGGGAATTGAGGATGAGGGATTTCCGCGTCATTTCCTAGGCTTCAGCAGCCAAGCGGCGAATGGTCTCGGCGAATACTGCAAAACTATTCGAACGATTGCGGTCCAATTTCAAGTGAGGTCCGATACGCCGCGCCCCATCTCGCTTCTGATACGTCGAAATCGCTTTGCGAAGTTCGGTGACCGGACTTCCCAAACGATCCGGATCACGGTAGAGCGCCTTGCCTCCCAGCGCTGCCAGTTTCGGCAAACCGAATGCTAGCCCCACGGCGGCCCAGTCTCCAACAAACCAAGACTCCAACTCACGGCAGGCGATACGCACCACAGCGCGGTCCGCCCGCCCCGCCTCGCGGCAACGAGCCAACAAGCCTTGCTTGATCACCTTGCAATCGCCACTATCCTGATCGCGCATCACGACAAATCTAGCATCGGCTTGTTGCCAGGCACGCATGGTACGGGCCATGCGCTTCTCCAAATCCTGTTTGCCTTCGAATACCAGATATTTGACTTCGGCGTTGTCAGGCAGGATGCTGGGCAGAAATCCCTCAAGAGCGTCCTGTGCCGATGGCTCCTCAAGGAGGAATACCAAGGGTCGCATTAGGGGTTGGCCTCCGGAAACATTCCTTGTTTCCAGAGGTAACCCAACTGGTCGCCCTCGGCGACCAAAGCCGCCAACTGCTCGTCTTCGTTGGCGCGTTTTACCTGTGTATATCCGCCGTCTTTTACCAGCCAAAATACCTCGTCGATCTGCACGGCATTGAGGAAATCCGGGGAATGTGTGGACACAAAAACCTGTCCTCCGCGCTCTGCATAAGTACGGAATTCCTCCGCCAAATCCCAAAGCAATGATGGATAGAGCTGATTCTCCGGCTCTTCGACGCACAGTAGCGGGTGGGGCGTTGGATCATAGAGCAGCACCAGGTAAGCCAGCATTTTTATTGTGCCATCCGAAACGTAGCGTGCCAAAAACGGGTCCTCGAAAGAACCGTCCTGAAACTTCAGCAGCACGCGTCCCTCTTCAGTTGTTTTTGCGTCGACATGTGTGATTCCGGGGATGCACCCCTTCAGACGATCAAGAATCCGGACAAACGCGTCTCTGTGATTCTTGTAGAGATACTCAACCACGAGCGACAGATTCTCTCCCTCGCGTGACAAATGCTCTGCATAGCCGGCTTCTTGCTCGGGACGAGCACGACTGATATGAAAATCCGAGAGGTGCCAGTTCTCGATCAAGTTCCCCAACGCAACCACGGCGGGAAAGCGCTCGAATTGCGCAAGCCCTTTGATAGCGAGAATATCTGGGCTCTTCAGTGTTTGCGGTTCGCGCTTCAAGTCCTTTTCATCCGTTACGGACTCCAGTTCATTGGTGACAGCCTCGCCTGCCCCCCTGCTGAAGTTTAGAAAATGCCATGGCTGGCCGGAACTACCCCTGCGGTACTTGAGAATTTCCCGTGCCACAAAGGGTCGTCCCGCTTCTTCGTCAATCTGCAACTCATAGGTAATCAGGCTGCTGGTTCCTGCGCGAAGCGACGCCCGAATCTTCAACTCGATCTCTATCGGGCCGGTTGAATTCCGGCTGCGTACCTCCTGCAGTCCTCGGCTTCCACCCAGCTTGGCCAAAGCCGCCGTGAGATTGGTGGTCATGGCATCGCGCAGAAAACCGAACACTGAAAACAGCGTGCTCTTGCCCGTTCCATTCGCACCAACCAATACACAGAAACGTGGAATGTCGCGCAAGGTAATGTTCTTGAAGGCGCGAAAATTCTTCAGACGTATCGATTCAATTTGCATGGTATCAATCCAAGTCAATAATCCGCAACGACTCGATCCCCCGGTCGTCCACGATCTTCACCGCCACCTTCTTATTATCCCCGGCCGCGAAGGGTAGCGACACGGTGCCGTGGAAGGCTTCCAGGGCGTCCTCGTCGAGTTCGGCGCGGATGTCCTTCTTCAGTTTTTCCCAGCCTTCGCCCTTGCCGGCGAGCGGGAAGAACACCTGATGCGGGAACAGCGAGCGCTCGTCGTAGTCGGTATCGAGTGACCATAGGGCGATGCGGCCCTTGCCGCCGGAGACCAGTTCGCCCTTGGCGGTGTCGAAATAGTCGAAGCCGTTGACCTCGACTTCGTAGAGTCCGTCCTTGCGCTTCCTCACCGCCACGTCCGGCTGGCCCATCAGCCAGAAACTCTGGTTGGTGCTGCGAGCCTTCTTCAGGTCTTCGGTCAGCAGGTCGGTGTTCATCTGCGCTTTCAGCGCCGTGATGCCCTTCAGGTGGTCGATGTCCTTGGCGGCCTCGGGATCGAAAGCAAAAGCGCAGAAGACGATCATCTTCGGCAGCGGGAACAGGTTGCCGGCTTCCTCCAGCGCATTGGTCACGGCGCGCTGTTCCAGCGCTGCGTGTTCGGGGCCGAAATGCACGACGACGCGCTGGCCATCCTCGGTGTGGCCGGTGGCGTGCAGGTATTTGGTGCCGGGCTGGGTTTCCAGTGCGGCGAATTTCAGGATTTGCCCGCCCTTGCCGCGAATGCCGGTTTTCAAGAGTTCGTCGCGCCACTGGTGCTGGCGGGAAGATTCGCCGGAGCGGGCAATGCTGGCGTCGGCGCTGAAAGTGCCGTCCTGCCAGCGCCGACTTTCTGAGTTTTCATCGTCCAGCGCCTGCACGGTGGGAAACGGCACCGCCTCGACCGAAAACGGCCCGGTGATGCGCAGCTTGTTTTTCGACTTGGCAGGCTGGTCGTAGAGCGTTTCCTGGTCGGCGTGGTCGGCGATGGAGCGGTCCATCGCCTTCTGCATCGCCTGCCGCGCCGCATGGAAAGCCGCGAAGGCCGGGCGGGCTTTTTCATCCGCGCCCGCCGGAAAGTCGAACGGCACTTCCCATTCCTTCGCACCGGCTTTCAGCGCCTTGTTGAGTTCGGCCAATGCGGTTTCAATGGCCGGATGCAGGCGCGCGTAGATGGCGTCGATGTCCGGGTTGTTGGCGATGGACTTGAGCGTGACGTGCGGCACCGTTTTCCAGATGAAGCCGCCGCGCAGCCCTTCATGCGGATAGCGCAACTCGAAGTAGTCGTAGCTGGCGGTCATCAGCCGCTGCTTCGCCAGCGTCACCGCCACCCGCGAGGTATCGCAGGTGATCCAGCGCCGGCCCCACTTCTCCGCCACATAGGCCGTGGTGCCAGAACCGCAGGTAGGATCAAGCACCAGATCGCCGGGGTCGGTGGTCATCAGGAGGCAGCGTTCGATTACCGTTGTGCTAGTCTGAACTGCATAAACTTTTGGATCTGCTCGACTGGTAATACCACCCCCCGTATCTGCCCATAAGCCAGCCAACGCCACGGCAGAAAAATCGTCGTAGTACTTCTTGAAATTTAGACGATGGGCAGTACTAATGAGGCGGTCTGCTTTCGATACGCGACTGAGCCCAACCACACTTGTGCGCCATCCACCACTCGCTGGGGAAAACTTCTTTCCATGGTACTCAAACGGAAAGACCGTAGTTTCTGATCCCGAGCGAGAAGTTAGACCTTGATCGCGAAACGCTCGCCATTCGGGGCTGATTCGTTCTGGCTTCTCGCGCTCATCTGCGGTCATAGGTCGCTGTCGCATTACCTCCCGGGACTGTAGCCATGCATACCGCGAGGCCCCTTCCTCACCAATGGTTGTAGGAATAAACAGTTGGCGGAATTTGAGTTTGTTCTTGTTCTTTGCAACCCAAACCACGAAATCGAAGTTCTGATCTAGAAGTTGCCCGCTCATGCTCACCGCAGTCTTGTATGCGATAGTCGCAACGTGGTTTTCAGGGCCAAAGACTTCGCCACAAACCTCCCGCACATGGTGCACGTTCTCATCCGAAATCTGCACGAACACGCTACCGGATTCAGACAGCAACTCCTTCGCCAGCAGCAGCCGATCGCGCAGGTAGGTGAGGTAGGAGTGAATCCCCAGCTCCCAAGTGTCGCGAAAGGCCTTGATCATTTCCGGCTCTTGCGTCAGGTCCTCGTCTTTCCGGTCCTTCACGTCGCGCTTGTTCACGAAGGGCTGGAAGTTGGAGCCGTATTTGATGCCGTAGGGCGGGTCGAGGTAGATGGTCTGCACCTGCCCGGCCATGCCTTCCTTCTGCAACAGCGAGTTCATCACCAGCAGCGAATCGCCGGCAACTAAACGATTGCTCCAGCCCTTGTCGTGCTTGTAGAAGTCGATGGCGTCTCTGAGCGGCAGACTCTCGAAGGGCGCGTCGAACAGGCCGGGCTGCATGGCTTTTTGCTGGGCGGCCTTGGTGGTTTTCGCCGTCCTGCCAGCGCCGACTTTTTGCCGCACAGCGGAAAGGATGCTGGCCGGGTCGATGCGCTCATGCACATGCAGGCTGACGGTATCGACCGCGAAGCTGGTGCGCTCGGCCTTGCCGGTCCAGCTCAACGTCGGGTCAAGATGCGGGTCGTGCGCCCAAACGGTCTTGCCCTCATCCGGGTCGGTGGCCGGGGTGACCATGCCGACCTCGGGATTGTTCTTGCGCCGGTCGGGATGGCGGTAGCTGAGGATGTCGGCTTGGGCAGCGGGAGCGGCGGGTTTCTTGGTCATGATGTCTATCCCCATGCCCGGGTCAGCAATTCATCCAGCGCCGCCGCGATACGGTCTCCCTCGGCGGCCAGGGAAACGACGAACTCGCCAAGCGGGTCACTGGCCACCGAGACGATTTCGAGCGGATGGAGGACGACCGCCACATTTTCGATCTCGAACACCGGGTTCAGATGCGGGCTATTGACTGTCCCGAGCGCCGCAAGCCGTACCAGCGGTATCACCACCCGGCGTCGGTAGGCGTCGAACTGGGCGGATTGCACCAGTACCACATAGGGAATCGCCTCCCGCTGCTTGCCGGTATTGCGATGGACATCGAACTGAGCCATGGCAATACCTTACAGCGTCGAGTGCTCGTCGGCGAACGATCCATGCCGGCTGCCGAACTCATTCCACGCCGCCAGCGTTTTAGCCAGCGTCAGGGTCTTGTCTGTCTCTTCGCGGTGCTTGCGGTCGGTCAACTCCCGCATCTCATGCTCGGACACGACATAGGCCACAGTGCGCCCGCGCCGGGTAACTTCGATGGGCTCGCGCTGGGCGCGATCGATCAATTCCCCAAACCGGCTTTGCGCTTCCACGGAGGTTACGGTAATCATGAGGAACTCCTTGATCTATCCAATCTGGCCATATTAGCCATTTCAAGGACAATTGCAAACCGGGGCGGGCGGGACGGCGCCAGGTCAGGGCGCTACTTCGCCTTCGCCCGCGGATGCGCCGCATCATAAACCTTCGCCAGATGCTGGAAGTCCAGATGCGTATAGATCTGCGTGGTGCTGATGCTGGCATGGCCGAGCATCTCCTGCACCGCGCGCAGGTCGCCGCTGGATTGCAGAACATGGCTGGCGAAGGAATGGCGCAGCATGTGCGGATGGACATGCAGGCCCAGCCCGCTCTTCCGTGCCCACTGGGCCAGCCTGAGTTCGACGGCGCGCGGCATCAAACGGGTACCGCGCCGGCTGACGAACAGGGCCGGCTCGTCGGTAGCGGCGATGCTCCGCCGCCCGGCGATCCAGGCCGACAAGGCCTCACTGGCCTTGGCACCGACCGGCACGATGCGCGTCTTGCCGCGCTTGCCGGTGACCGTGACTTCGCCACTGGCCAGGTCGAGCCCGCCCGCCACGTCAAGCGAAACCAGTTCCGACAGACGCAGGCCGGAGGAATAGAACAGCTCGAACATGGCGCAGTCGCGCAGCGCCAGCAGATCGTCGCCCTGCCCATCGCCACCGGCCAGCAGCGCGGCCGTCTGGTCGATGGCCAGCGCCTTGGGCAGTACGCGCGGCCGTTTCGGGGCACGCAGGCCAGTGCAGGGGTCGGCCGCCAGTTGGCCCTTGCGCGCCAGCCAGCGGTAATAGGACCGCCAGGCGGACAGCGTGCGGGCTACCGAGCGCGGCGACAAGCCCTGGCCATGCAGGCGCATCGCCTGCCGGCGCAGTTCGTGCGACTGCAACTGGGCCAGCGGCCGGCCCACAGCCGTTGCTTCCAGCAGGCTCAGGTCGTGCCGGTAGGCCGTCAGCGTATGCGGGCTGGCGCGCCGCTGGTGGGCGAGTTCGGCTAAAAACTGTTCGACCGACGTGTCGGTCATGGGGCGCTTCAGCCGAGGGTACGGTCGAGCGCGGCGGCGGCAATCTCGCCGATGCGCTCCAGATACAGCGTGCCCATTTCCGGATAGAAGCGCTGCGGTTCCTCGCTGCCGAGCGCCAGCAGGCCGAAGGTGTCCGGGCCGCGCCGCAGGGCGACCAGCGCCAGCGAACGCACCTGCGCGCCGCGTTCGCCGAACCAGGCCAGCACGTCGGGGCCGCTGCCGGCACCGCAATAGGGGCGCGGCAAACTGGCGGCAAACTCGCGCGCGGCGGCGCTCATCGGCGAAAACTCGGGGGCAGCGCTGTCTTGGCGGTCGCCCGGCACATCCCACAGGCGCACCGCGACGTGCGGTACGGCAAAATCGCCGCCGAGGTGGGCGTAAAGCACCCGTAGCGCGGCGCCGGTATCGGCGGCGGTGGCGAGTGCCACGGCCAGGCGGTGGGCCTTGCCGGACAGCACGTCGTTTTCCTCGCCGAAGCGGATCAGTTCGGCCAGCTTGCTTTCCAGCCGCCTGGCCTGGTCACGCAGTGCGCCCATCTGCCGTTCGGTGATCGACACCGCCCGCCCGCGGTGGGGATCGGGAATGGTGATTTGTGCCAGCGTGTCGGCATACTGGTTGAAAAATTCCGGGTGGTCCTTCAGGAACTGGGCAACATCCTTGGCGACTAGGCTCATTTGATTTCCTCAGGCAAGTCAACTTCACCAGTAAACACCGTGACGGCCGGGCCGGTCATCAACACCGGTTGCCCCACGCCGCCCCAGGCAATCATCAGTTCGCCGCCGCGCGTGGCCACGCGCACGGGCGAATCAAGCAGGCCGCGGCAGATGCCGGCCACTACCGCCGCACAGGCGCCGGTCCCGCAGGCGAGCGTCTCGCCGGCCCCCCGTTCGTACACACGCAAGCGGATGGCGTGGCGGTCGACGACTTGCATGAAGCCGGCGTTCACGCGCTTGGGAAAGAGCGGATGGCGCTCGATCAGCGGGCCGTCGCGTGCCACCGGCGCGCTATCGACATCCGCGACCACTTGCACCGCATGCGGATTGCCCATCGACACCGCCGTGATCGCGACACTGCGGCCGTCGAATTCAAGCGTCTGGATCAGGTCATCGTTCTCGGCCAGAAAGGGAACCTCGGCCGGAACGAGACGCGGCACACCCATGGCGACCGTCACCTGCCCGTCGGCTTCGAGGCGCGGCACGATCAGGCCGCACTGGGTTTCGACGCAGATTTCGGTCTTGTCGGTCAGCCCCTGCTCATGGACAAAACGCACGAAGCAGCGCGCGCCATTGCCACACTGCTCGACCTCGCTGCCGTCGGCGTTGAAGATGCGGTAGCGGAAATCGGCTTCGGCGCGCTGCGCCGCTTCGACGACGAGAATCTGGTCGCAGCCGACGCCGAAATGGCGATCGGCCAGCCAGCGCGCCTGCCCCGCCGTCGGCACGAAGTTCTGGTGCACGGCGTCCAGCACGACGAAGTCGTTGCCGAGGCCATGCATCTTGCTGAAACGGATTTTCATCCCGCCAGAATACGCCGTCCCGCCAGCGCCGACTTTTTGCAAAAGGGGGTCAATCCGGCCGTTGTTCGCCGGGCGCGGACTTACCGGTGGTAACGCTCGGCGCGTTTCGCCGCACGGCGACGACGTGTCCAGGGGGGGAACTGGAAAGTGGGGATGAGGTAGGGGCGTTTCCCGCCGGGAGGGGGTGTCTTGAACCGGCGATGCACCCAGAAATATTGTTCCGGAATCTTGAGGATGGCCATCTCAATGAAGGCATTCATCCGCCGCGTATCCGCCTCGATGTCGGCTCCCGGATAATCGGCCCAGGGCGGGCCGATTTCGACGACGTATCCCGTCGCCGTCATGCGGCTGACGACCGGTAGCACCGTGGCCCCGGCCAGACGCGCGAGACGCGGCAGGCCGGTGACCGTCGCCGCGGGAATGCCGAAGAACGGCACGAAAACGGCATCCCGCCGGCCATGATCGAGGTCGGGCAGGTAATAGAAGGGTTTGCCCGCTTTCATCGCCTTGACGGCTTTGCGGGCGCCGGCTTCCCTGGACAGCAGTTCGGACGCGCCGAACCGCAACCGCCCACGATACAAGGCGGCATCGAAGCCCGGGCTGGCCTGGTTGGCGTACATGCTCACCATATCGCGTTCCAGCGTGAGCCGTGTCCAGCCCATGTCGAGGCCAACGAAATGCGGCGCCATCAGAATCACCGGCCGGCCATCCAGCGCCGCCAGGTGTTCCATGCCCGTGAGCGTGACGATCTGGCGGATGCGCTCCGGCGCTGACCACCACAGGATGCCGCGCTCGAGAAAACTGCGCCCGAACGCTTCGAAGTGCCGTCTCGCCAGCGCCGACTTTTCGGCCGGCGTCAGATCAGGAAAGCACAAGCCGAGGTTGGTCTCGACGATATGGCGCCGGCGCCGGCCGAAGCGCATGAACAGCCGGCCGAGCAGCCGGCCGCAGGTCGCCAGTGCGGGCTGCGGCAAGCCGTGCAGCAACCACATCAGGAGCAGCATCAGCCGGCTCATGCGGGATTCCCCACTCCCGGCGCCGTCCCGCCGGGACTTCCTTTATAGCGGTTGTAGCCCCACAGATACTGGCCGGGATGCAGCAGGATCAGTTGCTCGATCTCGCGGTTGATGTCGGCCGGCGTGGCCACGGGGCCGACCGGCGGCAGGAAGTGCAGGTGATAGCCGGCGCCATAGGCCAGGCGCCCGGCATAGACCATCAGGACGGTCGCGCCGGTTTGCGTGAGGCGTGCCGCCAGGGTCATGCTGTAGGCGGGGCGACCGAAAAAGGGAGCCCACTCGCCTTCGCCGGCTTTGGGCGCCTGGTCGGGCAGCATGCCGACCATTTCGCCCGCCTTGAGCGCCTTGAGCAGCTTGCGCACACCGCTCATGTCGGCGGGTGCGAGGTTGAGGTTCGCCCCGCGCCCCTGTTCCATGATCGGCGCCAGCCAGTCCTGCTTGGGGCGGCGATACAGCACGGTGATCGGGCGATGCTTCGCCAGATACTGGGCGCAGATCTCGAAGCAACCCAGGTGCGGCGTCATGAACAGGATGCCGCGTCCGGCCGCCAGGGCCGCTTCGACGTGCTGCCAGCCTTCCACCTTGACCACCCGGCCGACCACTTCGTCATGCGGGCGCAGCCACAGTTTGGGCAATTCGAGGATCGTCTTGCCGGCCTCGGCCACAGCCTCGCTCCGGCAGGCCTCCGTCCCGGCCAGCGCGGTGTTCTCGCGCAGGTGGCGGCGATAGCTCGGCGAAGCCAGCCAGGCGGCCCAACCCAACAATGCGCCGAGGTTGTGCAGCAGCGGCAAGGGCAGGCGTGCCAGCAGGCGAAACAAGAAACCCATGATGGGGGTGCGGTTGACGGCTGAAAAAAAGTCGCTATTATCCGCGACCTCCGCCGAGTTAATCAGGACAACTTGCAGGGCGGATCATAAATACTGCTAAAGCGTCGCCTGCTCCGATCCCCCGAGCTGGTCCGACGACCAGACAGCGGGGAACAAAAAAGGAGCACACCATGGCCAGCGAATTTTTCTTCACCTCGGAATCCGTCTCGGAAGGCCATCCAGACAAGGTATCTGACCAGATCTCCGACGCCATCCTCGACGCCATCCTGGCGCAGGACCCGACCGCCCGCGTCGCCGCCGAAACCCTCTGCAACACCGGCCTGGTCGTCCTCGCCGGCGAAATCACCACCACCGCCAACGTTGATTACATCGGCGTGACGCGCAACACGCTCAAGCGCATCGGCTACGACAACACCGAATTCGGCATCGACTACAAGGGCTGCGCCGTGCTGGTGGCCTACGACAAGCAGTCACCCGACATCGCCCAGGGCGTGGACCGGGCCTCCGACGACTACCTGAACCAGGGTGCCGGCGACCAAGGCCTGATGTTCGGCTACGCTTGCGACGAAACCCCGACGCTGATGCCGCTGCCGATCTACTTGTCGCACCGCCTGGTCGAGCGCCAGGCCATGCTGCGCAAGGATGGCCGCCTGCCCTGGCTGCGTCCGGATGCCAAGAGCCAAGTTACCGTCAAGTACCAGGACGGCAAGCCCTGGTCCATCGACACCGTGGTGCTGTCGACCCAGCATGCCCCGGAGATGTCCGACGGCCCGAAGATGAAGGCCAGCGCCATCGAAGCCGTGATCGAGGACATCATCAAGCCGGTGCTTCCGAAGGAACTGATCAAGGGCGACATCAAATATCTGGTCAATCCGACCGGCCGCTTCGTCGTCGGTGGCCCGCAGGGTGACTGCGGCCTGACCGGCCGCAAGATCATCGTCGACACCTACGGTGGCGCGGCGCCCCACGGCGGTGGCGCCTTCTCCGGCAAGGACCCGTCCAAGGTCGACCGTTCGGCCGCCTACGCTGCCCGCTACGTGGCGAAGAACATCGTGGCCACCGGCCTCGCCAGCAAGTGCCAGGTCCAGGTGTCCTACGCCATCGGTGTCGCCCAGCCGACCTCGGTGTGGGTCACCACGCAGGGCACCGGCAAGATTTCCGACGAGAAGATCGCGGAACTGGTGAGGAAGCACTTCGACCTGCGCCCGAAGGGCATCGTCAACATGCTGAACCTGCTGCGGCCGATCTACGAAAAGACCGCCGCCTATGGCCATTTCGGCCGCGACGAACCGGAATTCACCTGGGAAGCCCTCGACAAGGTGCAGGCCCTCAAAGCCGATGCTGGTCTCTAGGCATTGAAGGCTGCCCGACAAACGCACGCCCTGCAGATCGCCGATCTGCTCGATTACTTCGACAAGGGCACGCTGCTGCGGGGCATGCAGTACGCGAAGGGCGGCGACCGCGTCAGCATCGTCGCCCTCAACAATGAGGCCGGTCGCCTGTTCATCAGCGGCAGTGTGCGGGGCTCCGTGCGGCAACCCTATGCCACCGAAGTCGTCATTACCTATAACGCCGCCAATGGCCACGTCTCCCAGGTCACGGGGAATTGCACCTGTCCGATCGGCACGGATTGCAAACATGCCGTCGCCCTGCTGCTGACCGCGACGGCGCGGGAAACGCGGGAAAGTGAGGCCCCCGCAGCCGCCGGCACCAAGCCTCCCCCGGCTGAGGCCGATTTCGAACCCAGCCCCGCGGCACTGTCCTGGCTGGCCGCACTGACCCCGCGCACCGTCACCCCGGCGGACGCGGCAATGGCCCCGGAAATACTCTCCGGCGACCACCGCGTGGTGTATCTGCTCGATCCGGCACGCGGCACGCTGGCCGTCGGCAAAAGCCGCTGTCTCAAAAAAGGCGGTCTGGGCAAGCCGGCGCCGTGGATGCCCTATGTCCATGACGTGCGCGGCGGCGAAAAGAACCTGGTGCTGCCCGATGACGTCTCGGTGCTGCGGCTGGCGCTGGCCTGCCAGGACGAAGTGCGCTATTACCAGCGCGAACTGATCGCCTCGCTGGCAGGCGAGGCCGGGCATACGCTGCTATGCGCGGCGGCGCGCACCGACCGACTGTTCATCGGTGAGGTGATGGATCGGCCCTTGTGCCTGGGCGAACCGCGCCAGATCGCTCTCGCCTGGCGGCGCGACCCGCAAGGCCGGCAGCAACTGGCGCTGGAACTGCCGGACTGCGTGGCGCGCCTGCCGACCTGGCCGACCACCTATGTCGACCCGACGCGTGCCGAGATCGGCCTGCTCACCAGCGGCCTGCCCGACGAGGTGCTGGCCACCCTGCTGCGCGCCCCGCCCCTGAACGAGGCCGACGCACTGGTCGCCCATCGCCGTCTGGCCAACCTCGCGGCAGAGCACGGCGTCGAACTGCCGTTGCCCGAAATCATCGAGGCCACTGCGCCGGAGGGACCACCGGTTGCACGCCTGCACTTGCGGTTGGGCCGCCTGCGTCACACCAAGATGCTCACCATCGCCGACGATGTGGCGCTGTCTGAACTGTATTTCACCTATCCCGAGCTGCCGCCGGTACTGGGCTGTGCCGTGCCACCGCCGTTGATGCGCGTGCGCCATGAGGGCAGGATGATCACGCTGGCCCGCGACACCGACGCCGAAATCGCCGTCTGGCAGCGCCTGCAAGCCCTGGGGCTGGACAGTCTGGAGCGCGTGTTGCCGCACTATCACCGCATCGACAGCACCGCGCCCTGCCTGCTGCCGGCCCGTCAGGACGCCAGCGGCTGGCTGCCCTTGCTGGCGGACGGGATCGCCTCGCTGGCTGCGGCTGGCATGGAGGTTACGCTGACCGAGGACTTTCCTTATCAGGTGGCACATGCCGACGACTGGTTTGTCGCTGTCGAAGAAGAGCAAACCGGCAGCGACTGGTTCAATCTCGATCTGGGCGTGATGATCGGCGGCGAACGCGTCAGCCTGGTGCCGCCGCTGGTGCGGCTGATTGCCACGCAACCCGGCTTGCTGGCGCGGCTCGCCGCAATGGCCGACGACGCCAGTGTGCCGGTGGCCATTGACGAGAAACGCATCCTGCCGGTGCCGGTACCGCGCCTGCGCGCCTGGCTGCTGCCGCTGCTGGAATTTCTGGAAGACGAGAAACCGCGCCTGTCACGCCACCACGCCGCCGTACTGGCCGTGCTCGAACAGCTGCCGGCGCACTGGCTGGGCGGTGAGCGGCTACGCGCCATCGGCGCGAAGCTCAAGGATTTTTCCGGCATTGCCGCCGTGCCGCCAGCGCCGACTTTTCGGACCGAATTGCGCCACTACCAGCAGGACGGCCTCAACTGGCTGCAATTCCTGCGCGAATACGGGCTGGCCGGCATCCTCGCCGACGACATGGGCCTCGGCAAGACGGTGCAGACGCTGGCCCACCTGCAAATCGAAAAACTCAGCGGCCGCGCCGACCGCCCCAGCCTCGTCATTGCCCCGACCAGCCTGATGGCGAACTGGAAGAACGAGGCGGCGCAATTCACGCCCGACTTGACCGTGCTGACGCTGCACGGCAAGGATCGTGCGGCGCGCTTCGGCGAGATCGCCGGTGCCAACATCGTGCTGACCACCTACCCGCTGCTGGTGCGCGACCAAGAGACGCTGCTGTCCCAGCCCTTCCACCTGCTGGTGCTGGACGAGGCGCAGTTCATCAAGAATCCCAAGGCCAAGTCGCACCAGGTGGCGCGCCAGTTGAAGGCCCGCCACCGCCTGTCGCTGACCGGCACGCCGCTGGAGAACCACCTCGGCGAATTGTGGGCTCAGTTTGATTTCCTCATGCCGGGTTTCCTGGGCACGGCCGAGCGCTTCGGCCGCATCTTCCGCACGCCGATCGAAAAGCAGGGCGATGCCACGGCACGCCTCAACCTCGCCGAGCGGGTGCGGCCCTTCCTGCTGCGGCGGACCAAGGAACAGGTATTGACCGAACTGCCGCCCCGCACCGAAATCGTCCGCTGGGTGGAGATCGAAGGCGGCCAGCGCGACCTCTACGAATCGCTGCGCGTCGTCTTCGATCAAAAATTACGTGAAGTCCTGCGCGAAAAGGGCGTCGGCCAGAGCCAGATCATGATCCTCGACGCGCTGCTCAAGCTGCGGCAGGTGTGCTGCGATCCGCGTTTGGTCAAGCTCGAATCCGCCAAGGCCATCGTCAATAAGGGCCACGCCCAGTCGGCCAAGCTGATGCTGTTGATGGAGATGATCGAGGAACTGCTCGACGAGGGCCGCAAGATTCTGCTGTTCTCCCAATTCACCAGCATGCTGAGCCTGATCGAAGCCGAACTCGATCTGCTGAAAATTCCCTACGCCAAGCTGACCGGCCAGACCAGGGATCGCGAAACGCCCATCAACAATTTCCAGGAAGGCCGCGTGCCGCTGTTCCTCATTTCGCTCAAGGCCGGCGGCACGGGCCTCAACCTCACCGCCGCCGACACGGTGATCCACTACGACCCGTGGTGGAACCCCGCCGTCGAGGAGCAGGCCACCGCCCGCGCGCACCGCATCGGCCAGGACAAGCCGGTATTCGTTTACAAGCTGCTGACGCAGGGTACCGTCGAGGAAAAAATCCTCGCGCTGCAAGACCGGAAACGCGGTCTGGCCGACCAACTGGTGCAGGGTGCGCAGGGTGACAATGGCGGCAAACACCTGCTCGGTGCCGACGACCTCGACGTACTTTTCCAGCCGCTGGGCTAGTTCTTTGTGAGCGAAACGCCAACAATCACCTGGGACGAAGGCGACACGTCCCGCGCCGCTCTCTGGCGCTCGGAAGCCGGGGTGCCACCGCCGCAACGGGTGGTGATCGGCGACGACACGCTCCCTGCCGATACGGCTTTCCGGCTCGCCAGCGAGGGCACCGCGATCCTGTGGCGCGGCGATTTCCAGAATGCCCGCCTGCTGCTGCAAGCCATGGCGCGGCGCATCGACAAATCACTCGCCAAGCCCAAGAAATCATCGGACAAAACAAACGCCTCGACCACCGACGCCTTCCACCGCCATCGCCTCGCCCAGTCGCAACGCGCCCGCACACTGGGCCGGCTGCTGATTCCCTTCGACGCCGATTACGCGATTCCCTTGCGCCGCGCCCCCGATGTCCGGCCGGCCTGCAGCGAGGTTTATGGTGACAACTCCCCGGCCTTCGTCGCCTCGCTGCGCGAACTGCTCGGACTGGTCGGCGCGCACGAGTGGCGCAAGAAAGGCATCCCGATCCGGGCACTCGACGGCGAGCGAATTCACCCGCACTACGGCGTTTTTTCACCGGTGCGCAGCGAATATCTGGAACTGGTCGCCGAAGTGCCCTTGCCGGCCAAGACGATTGCCTTCGACATCGGCACCGGCACGGGCGTGCTGGCGGCACTGCTGGCGCGACGCGGCGTAGCGCGGATTATCGCTACCGACCAGGACCCGCGCACACTGGCCTGCGCCCGTGAGAACATCGCACGGCTGGGGCTGGCGGCGCACGTCGCGGTGGAGCCGCAACACCTGTTTCCGCCCGGCCGCGCGCCGCTGATCGTGTGCAATCCGCCCTGGGTGCCGGCACGCCCGAGCTCGCCCCTCGAACAGGCGATCTTCGATCCCGACAGCCGGATGCTGCGCGGCTTTCTGGCCGGGCTGGCGGCGCACCTCGAACCCGGCGGCGAAGGCTGGCTGATCCTCTCCGACCTGGCCGAACACCTCGGCTTGCGCACCCGCGCCGAACTACTGGGATGGATCGACGCGGCCGGCTTGCGCGTGCTGGATCGTCTCGACATCCGTCCCCGCCATCCTAAGGTCAGGGATGTCGGCGACCCGCTGCACGCCGCGCGGGCGGCGGAAGTCACCTCGCTGTGGCGGCTCTGCGGCAAAACCGTATAATCCGCTGCTGCCGAGGGGCGCTGCAGCGATCCTCATTGATCGTCAGGCTCGGCGAAACAGGTTCTCATGGTAACGGCGCCCATTCATTTAACGTGAATGGAGACTTACCATGACTGACTATGTCGTCGCCGACATGGCGCTGGCCGATTGGGGCCGCAAGGAAATCAGGATCGCCGAAACCGAGATGCCTGGCCTGATGTCGATCCGCGAGGAATTCGCCGCCGCCCAGCCGCTCAAGGGCGCGCGCGTCACCGGTTCGCTGCACATGACCATCCAGACCGCCGTGCTGATCGAGACGCTCACCGCGCTCGGTGCCGAAGTGCGCTGGGCCTCGTGCAACATCTTTTCGACGCAGGACCACGCGGCGGCGGCCATCGCCGCCGGCGGTACCGCTGTGTTCGCCGTCAAGGGCGAGACGCTCACCGAGTACTGGGACTACACCCACCGCATCTTCGAGTGGCCGGACGGCGGTTACAGCAACATGATCCTCGACGACGGCGGCGACGCCACCCTGCTGTTGCACCTGGGCAGCAAGGCCGAGAAGGATATTGCCGTCCTGGCAGCGCCGACTTCCGAGGAAGAAACCATCCTCTACGCCACCATCAAGGCCAAGCTCGCCACCGACCCGACCTGGTACTCGACCCGCCTCGCGCAGATCAAGGGCGTCACCGAGGAAACCACCACCGGCGTGCATCGCCTCTACCAGATGCACGAGCGCGGCGACCTGAGGATCCCCGCCATCAACGTCAACGACTCCGTCACCAAGTCCAAGTTCGACAACCTCTACGGCTGCCGCGAATCGCTGGTCGATGGCATCAAGCGCGCCACCGACGTGATGATCGCCGGCAAGGTCGCGTTGATCGCTGGTTACGGCGACGTGGGCAAGGGCTCGGCCCAGGCCATGCGCGCCCTCTCGGCGCAGGTGTGGGTCACCGAGATCGACCCGATCTGCGCGCTGCAGGCAGCGATGGAAGGCTACCGCGTCGTCACCATGGACTACGCCGTCGACAAGGCCGATATTTTCGTCACCTGCACCGGCAACTATCATGTCATCAACCATGACCACATGGCGCGCATGAAGGACCAGGCCATCGTCTGCAACATCGGCCACTTCGACAACGAGATCGACGTCGCGTCCGTCGAGAAGTACCAGTGGGAAGAGATCAAGCCGCAGGTCGATCACATCATTTTCCCCGACGGCAAGCGCATCATCCTGCTGGCCAAGGGCCGTCTGGTGAACCTCGGCTGCGGCACCGGCCACCCGAGCTACGTGATGTCCTCGTCCTTCGCCAACCAGACCATCGCGCAGATCGAGCTATTCACGCGCAATGCCGACTATCCGGTGGGCGTCTATACGCTGCCCAAGCATCTGGACGAAAAGGTGGCGCGCCTGCAGTTGAAAAAGCTCAACGCGCAACTGTCCGAACTGACCGACCAACAGGCCGCCTACATCGGCGTGCCGAAGGACGGCCCGTACAAGGCCGAGCATTATCGCTACTGAGCCGCTACTGATAATCCGCGCATGAGCATGAACTCGTTTCATGCCCGCACCGCACGGCCCAAGTCCAAGGTGGCCGTGCGCGCTGCGGCGCAGGTCTTCAGCGCGAAAACGCCATCGCACGCCCATGGCGTGCGGCTCGATGCGCTGCTGGTGCAACAGGGGCTTGCGCCCTCACGCACCGCAGCGCAGCGGCTGATCGAGGCCGGGCGCGTCAGCCTGGCCGGTGAGACTATGCTCAAGCCAGCGCATTTGTTACCTGACGATGCTGCACTAGCGGTAGCCCCCGCGCCGGACACCGAATACGTCTCCCGCGGTGGTCTCAAGCTGGCCGGCGCGCTTCGAAATGCTGGCATTGATCCGCGCGGCTGCGACTGCCTCGATATCGGTCAAAGCACGGGGGGGGTCACCGACTGCCTGCTGCAGCATGGGGCAGCGAAGGTCGTCGGTATCGATGTTGGCCACGGCCAGTTGCACCCGGCCATCGCCGCCGACCCGCGCGTCGAGCCTCACGAAGGCATCAATGCGCGTGATTTGAAAAAGTCGGCGCTGGCAATACGGCAAAATGCGCGGCAGTTCGACCTGATTGTCGCCGACGTGAGCTTCATTTCACTCACGCTGATCATCCCGCAACTGCCGCCGTTGCTGACGAAGCTCGGCGACCTGCTGCTGCTGGTCAAGCCACAGTTCGAAGTCGACCCGGAGCACATCGGCAAGGGCGGCATCGTTACCGATGCTTTCCTGTACCCGGCAGTACGCGACAAACTCCTCGCCTGCTGCACCGAACACCATCTCACCGTCCTCGGCTGGTTCGACAGCCCGATTACCGGCAGCGACGGCAACCGTGAATTCTTCCTCCATGCCCGCCATGAACAAGACTGAAATCTCCTTCGAATTCTTTCCCCCGCAATCGGCCGACGGCGTCGAGAAACTGCGCGCCGTGCGCGCCAAACTGGCAGCGGCCCATCCGAGCTTCTTCTCAGTGACCTACGGCGCGGGCGGCTCGACGCGCGAGCGCACCTGCGACATCGTCATGGAGATCGCCGCCGAGGGACATGCCGCCGCGCCCCACCTGTCCTGCGTCGGCTCGACTCGCGTCGGCATCCGCGAGATCCTGCACGGCTACCGCGAACAGGGCATCCGCCGCATCGTCGCGCTGCGCGGCGACCTGCCCTCGGGCATGGCCGACGTCGGCGAGTTCCGCTACGCCAACGAACTGGTCGAGTTCATCCGCGCCGAAACCGGCGATACCTTCCGCATCGAAGTCGCGGCCTACCCGGAATGGCACCCGCAGGCGAAATCGCCGCGCGACGACCTGCTGGCCTTCAAGCGCAAGGTCGATGCCGGTGCCGATGCCGCCATCACCCAGTTCTTCTACAACGCCGACGCCTACGCCCACTTCGTCGCCGAAGCGCGTGCGTTGGGCATCACCATCCCCATCGTGCCGGGCATCATGCCGATCGCCAGCTTCAGCAAGCTGGCGCGCTTCGCCGACAGCAGCGGTGCCGAGATCCCGCGCTGGATGCGCCGCAAGTTCGAGGGCTTCGGCGACGATGCCGAATCGATCCGCGCCTTCGGCCTGGATGTAGTTACCGAGCTGTGCAAGCGCCTGATCGCGCTGGGCGCGCCCGGCCTGCACTTCTATACCCTGAACCAGTCCGCGCTGGCGCTGGAAATCATGCGCAGATTGTGAATGCCATTGCCGATCAATCCTGAATCATCCCTGCATGCACCCGGCGATGACAACGCTTTTCGCGCGCCCCTGATGACGGGCTAGCCGTCAAGGCCGGCATCGTAGGCGACATCGAGGGCGATGCTGGTCCAGTCAAGATCCCCGCCGCCCTTGGCGACACGGGCGGCATAACGATTGACCAACGTGGCCAGAAAGGGCATCGGCACATCGCTGGCCCGGGCGGTTTCCGCTACCAGTTGCACATCCTTGCGGCCGAGGGCCAGGCGAAATCCGGGCGGCGAAAACCGGCCTTCGGCGATGAAGCGCCCGTAATTCTGGTAGATCGGGCAGGCAAAGAGGGTGCCACCGAAAAACTCGGCCATCCACGCGGGATCGAGACCATTCTTTTCCCCGAAGACATAGGCCTCTGCCATGGTTTCGATGGCTGCCGCAATCATGAAATTGCCGGTCAGTTTGAGCACGTTGGCGGCCCCGGGGTCCTCGCCGAGGTCTTCCTGGCGCTGGCTGAGCGGCCCCAGTAAGGGGGCGAGGCGTGCCTGTGCCTCTGGCGAACCTGACCGGCAGATCCACAAGCGCCCAGCCGCCGCCGCATCGGGGCGTCCGAATACGGGTGCGGCGACGTAATGGACCTCGCGTGCCTGGTGCAGCGCGGCAAGACGCCGCGCCGTCGCCGGCAGGATGGTGCTCATCGAAGCATGGATGGCGCCCGGCCGCATGGCACCCAACAAGCCTTGTTCGCCGAGGGTGATGGTTTCGAGGGCCGCATCGTCGGCCACCATCGTAAAGATCACGTCTGCGGCGGCAACGGCTTCAGCCGGCGTGGCAGCACAGTGCGCGCCCGCGCTGACCAGGGCCGCGGCCTTGTCGGGATGACGATTCCAGACGGTCACGGGATAACCGGCCTCCAGCAGGCGGCGCGCCATCGGCAGCCCCATGCTGCCGAGGCCCAGGTATGCAACGCGCTCAGCGGACATACATGAAATCCCGCAAGGCGAGTGAAAGTGGCGGGAAGTAGGTAATCACCATCAGGCAGGCGATGATCACGCCGATAAAGGGCAGCAGCTTCGGTGCCATGCGATCAAGCGAGATTTTGGCAACCGTGCAGGCCGCAAACAGATTGACGCCGAAGGGCGGGGTGATCATGCCAAGCGCCAGGTTGACGATCATGATCATGCCGAAGTGCACCGGATCGACGCCGAACTTCATCGCCACCGGGACGAGGATCGGGGCCAGCACGATGATCGAGGCCGAGGTCTCGATGAACATGCCGATGACGAACAGGGCGAGATTCACACCCAGCAGGAAGTAGGCCGGGCTTTGCAGGGTTTCCGAAAGCCAGGTGCCGATCAGCTCCGGCACGCCAGCGCGCGTGATCATGAAACTGAACAGGCCCGCATTGGCGATGATGAACATGATCACCGACGAGGCGATCACCGACTTGCGCAGGACCCCCGGCAGATCGCTCCATTTCGTTTCGCGGTAGATGAACACGCCGAGGATGAAGGCGTAGAACACCGCAACCACGGAGGCTTCGGTGGGCGTGAACACCCCGCCGTAGATGCCGCCGAGGATGACGAAGGGCATCAACAGCGCCAGCCAGGCCTGGCGCAAGGCCACCAGCACCGGCAGCTTGCCGATGTGATCCTGCTTGCCGTAGCCCTTGATGCGCGCATAGACGATGACGAAGATCATCAGGGCAACACCGATCAGGATGCCGGGGCCAAAGCCGGCGATGAACAGTTCGCCGATCGAGACCTCGGCGGAGACACCGTAGAGAATCATCGGGATCGATGGCGGAATGATGACACCCAGCTCGGCCGAGGTGGCCTGCAAAGCCGCCGCATAGCTGATCGGGTAACCGTGCTTGACCAGGGCGGGAATCAGGATGGCGCCGATGGCGAAAGTGGTCGCCACCGACGAGCCGGAAATCGCCGCGAAGATCATGCAGGTCAGCACGCAGGTGGCGGCCAGGCCACCCTGGATGCCGCCAACGAGGGACTTGGCGAATTCGACCAGCCGCTTGGAGATGCCGCCGGTTTCCATCAGGTTGCCGGCGAAAATGAAGAAGGGAATCGCCGCGAGGGGAAACTTGTTGATCGAGGTGAAGATTTCCTTCACCGCGATGAGCATGTTGGCTTCGGCGACCTGGATGCCGACGATGCTTGCCACCCCGATCGACACGGCGATCGAGACGGAAAAAACGAAGCACAGGATCATCGTGATCAGCATGGCGAAGGACATGGCGCGCTCCCGGTTCCGTTGCGCGCTTACTGCGCCGTCTCAAGCTCGTGATGACACGGCTCGAGGAAATTGCCGATGACGCCGAAAGCGGCGATCAGACTGCCGACCGGCAACGCGATGTAGGCCCAGAACATCGAAACGCCCTCAAGACCGATCATGGTCTGTACCTTGCCGCGCTGGGCATAGTCCCAGCCCCACCAGACGATCACTGCCAGCAGGGCGAGCGTGACGATCATGATCAGGGCTTCGAGAATGCGGCGGAACACGCGCGGGGCCAGCCGATGCATGAGGTCGATGGAGACCATCGAGCCGCGCCGGAAGGCTTGCGGAATCCCGAGGAAGACCATCCAGATGAGGGCGAAACGCACCAGCACCTCCGTCCATTCAGCGGGTTGCTCGAAGACGAAGCGGGTGAGGATCTGGAACAGGCCAAGCGACGCCGAGATAACCAGCATGGCGCTGGCAAGCCACATCGACAGCGTGGTGAGATGGTGTTCGAAGGCGAGAAAGGCGGCTTTCATGAATTCCCCGTGAGCGAGAACGAAAAGCAGCCCGGGAAGTGACCGGGCTGCATGCGTCTCTACGGCTTACTTGACGGCCTTGATCTGGTCGATGGCGGCCTTGCCGAACTGCTTTTCGAAATCAGCAAACACGGGTGCCAGCACCGACTGATACTTGCTGCGGTCGACATTGTCGATGACGTTCATGCCTTTGCCGCGCAGGTAGGTGACAGCCGTCTTTTCATCCTCATCGACGCGGTCGCGGTTGGCTTTGGCGGCCACCTTGGCGGATTCGAGGAAGATCTGCTGGTCGGCGGGCGACAGCTTGTCGAACACGGCCTTGTTCATCAGGAAGATACCGGGCGAGTAGACATGGCCGGTCAGGGTCAGGTATTTCTGCACCTGCTCGAACTTGTTGGCGGTAATCACCGACAGCGGGTTTTCCTGGCCATCGACGGTACCTTGCTGGAGGGCGGTGAACACTTCGGAGAAGGCCATCGGCGTCGGGATGATGCCGAAGCCCTTGTAGGCCTGGATGTGCACCGGGTTCTCCATGGTGCGCATCTTCAGGCCCTTCATGTCGTCCGGGGCGTTGATGGCGCGCTTGTTGTTGGTCATGTGGCGGAAACCGTTCTCGCCCCAGGCCAGCGCCTTGAAGCCCTTGGCGTCGAATTTTTTCAGCATGTCCTGGCCGATCTGTCCGTCCAGTACGGCACGGGCATGCGCGTAGTCACGGAACAGGAAGGGCACGTCGAGGATCTTCACTTCGGGGACGAAGTTGGGGATCGGACCGGTGGAGGTCCAGGTCAGCTCCTGCGTGCCGAGTTGCACCGCCTCGATGGCCTCGCGCTCAGCACCCAACGCACCCGCGTAGAACGTCTTGATCTTGTAGCGGCCGTTGCTGCGCGCTTCGACTTCCTTGGCCAGCGTATCGATGGCGACCCCCTGGTGCGAGTTTTGTGCGGTCGAAACGCTGATGCGCATGGTCGTTTGGGCACTGGCCATGGGGGCAACGAAACCCAGAGCCAAGCCGGAAATTGCCATTGCCATGACACTGATGCGGAGTGCTTTCATCGGGTAAACCTCCTTGATGGTTTATTGGATTGACACGTCGAAACTACAGAGTGCTACGGTGTTGCGGCTTGGGCAGCCAGCCCAGGCCCGCTTCGGTGGCGCCGGCCGGCCGGTATTCGCAACCCAGCCAGCCGTCGTATCCCAGTTCGTCCAGCAAACGGAACAGGTAAGGATAATTCAGTTCGCCGTCGTCCGGTTCGTGGCGCTCAGGCACGCTGGCGATCTGGATGTGGCCGATATGCGGCAGATAGCGGCGCAGTTTCGTGGCGATGTCGCCTTCGACGATCTGGGCGTGATAAAGGTCCATCTGCACCTTGAGGTTGGGTGCGCCCACAGCAGCGCGGATGGCTTGTGCTTCGGCCTGGGTATTGAGGAAGTAGCCGGGAATGTCGCGCGTGTTGATCGGCTCGATCAAGACCATGATGCCCTGTTTTGCGCAGCGATCGGCGGTATGGCGCAGGTTGTCGATGTAGGTTGCGCGGCATGCGGCAGGGTCGGCGCCCGCAGGCAGCAGGCCCGCCATGGCGTGCAGGCGCGGCGTGCCGAGCGCCTGCGCGTAATTGAGCGCCTTGGTCACGCCGTCTTGAAACTCCGCCTCGCGGCCCGGCAGCGCCCCCAGGCCGCGCTCACCGGCTTGCCAGTCGCCGGGTGGCATGTTGAAGAGGACGTTTTGCAGGTCGTTGGCCTGCAACCAGCCAGCCACGGTGTCAGGAGCATGGTCATAGGGAAAAAGGAATTCGACCGCCCGGAAGCCTGCCCGCGCCGCCGCCGCGAAGCGTTCGGCGAACGGGACTTCGTTGAACATCATGGTCAGGTTGGCGGCAAAGCGTGGCATGTCACTTTTCCTTGTTATTTTTCGGCGGGAAAGACACGCGCCAGTTCGGCGATCTCTTCAGTGTCGAGTATGCGCGGATTATGGCCGCGCAACAGCAGGAACAATTTCGCTGTTTCCTCCAGTTCCTCGGTAGCGTACAGGGCGCTTTCGATCGTCGGGCCGGAAACCACCGGACCGTGGTTGGCGAGCAGAACCGCACTGTGCCTGCCAGCCATCTGGCGCATCGCTTCCCCAAGGGCCGGGTCACCCGGACGATGGTAGGGCACCAGCGGCAGTTTGCCAATTTTCATGACGAAATAAGCGGTCAGCGGCGGAATGCAATCGGTCGGGTCGAGTCCGGACATGCATGAAACGGCCGCCGCGTAAGTCGAATGCAGGTGGATGATCGCTGCCGCAGCCGGGCATGCTTCATACATCGCGCGATGCAGGAAGGCTTCCTTCGAGGCTGGCGCGCCGGAAAGCAGTCTGCCCTGCCAGTCGAGCTTGGCCAGGCGGTCCGGTTCAAGCTGCCCGAGGCAACTGTTGGTCGGGGTCAGAAGCCAACCGTCGTCGAGGCGGACACTGACATTGCCGCTGCTGCCGGTGGCGAGGCCACGGGCGAATAAAGAAGCGCCGCATCGGCAAATCGCTTCGCGCAATGCGGCTTCGTTCATGGCAATACGTTCCAGGCCTGCGTGAAAAAGTCCGGCGCGCCGAAATTGCCGGACTTGAGGGCCAAGGCCAGCGGGGAGGCACCCAGGCTAAGTGTCCAGGGCACACCGGGGTCGATTTGCGGGCCGATGTGCAACCCCGTCACGTTCAAGGCGGACACCACGGCCCCCGAAGTCTCACCCCCGGCGACGATCAGTTGCCGTACGCCACGTTCAACCAGGCCCTGGGCGATCCGGGTGAGCGCCTGTTCGACCAGGGCGCCGGCGGGCACCGCGCCGATCCTGGCTTGAGCGGCCCGGACATTGTCGGCATCTGCCGTGGCATAGATTAAGGGCGGGCGATTGCCGGACAGTAAAGGCGTCGCCCAGTCCAGCGCCTTGGCGACCAGATCCTCGCCGTCGGCGAGCCTCAACGGGTCGATCTTGAATGCGGGGCAGCCGGCAGCGATGGCGCGAGCAACCTGCGCCTGGGTGGCCAGAGAACAGCTTCCAGAGAGGATGGCGCGATGGCCGACCGGGTAACTCGACGCATTGGCATCGATCCGGTTGCCCAGGCATCCCTCGCGCCGGAAATTCTGCGGCAGGCCCAGCGCAATGCCCGAACCGGCGGTAACCAATGCCAACTCGGCGCAGGCCGCACCGATCTGCATCAGGTCGGCATCGCTGATCGCATCAACGATGGCAATCGCCACACCGGCCGTGCGCAAACGCTGGATTTCCTCGCGGATCGCCGCCGCCCCGCCCGCTATCGTGGCATGTCGGATCAGCCCGACCTGGCGCTGCGTTTGTCGTTGCAATATGCGCACCAGGTTGGCGTCGGTCATCGGCGTCAGGGGATGGTCGCGCATGCCGCTTTCGTTGAGCAACACGTCGCCGACAAACAGGTAACCGTTGAAGATCGTGCGCTTGTTTTCGGGGAAGGCCGGGCAGGCAATCGTGAAGTCGGTCCCGAGCGCGGTCATCAGGGCATCCGTCACCGGGCCGATGTTGCCGGCATCGGTCGAATCGAAGGTCGAACAATATTTGAAATAGAACTGCCGACAGCCGGCCGCACGCAACCAGTCAAGTGCCACCAGCGCACTGTTGACCGCTTCGGCCGCCGGAACGGTGCGCGACTTCAGTGCGATCACCACTGCATCGACTTCGGACGGCAGGGGGTGCGTCGGCACGTCGATCATCTGCACCGTGCGCATGCCGGCGCGTACCAGCATGCCGGCCAGGTCGGTGGCCCCGGTAAAATCGTCAGCGATGCAGCCCAGCAGCGGCTTCACCATACCCTCAGCACCCGGCAGGCCGGCGGAGTTTTCGGAAAGACGGGGGATACCAGCGGACTCACCAATGGACTCCGTCATGGCACGGAGGAGAAATGGGTATGATGCGCACGGATATTACAAGTTTTTTTTCTTGCTCACCAGCGGCGAACTCCCTGGTACCGGGCCTGACGCCGCACTGTTCCATCGGAAGGAAAACTCATGCAAATTCTGATTACCGGCGGTGCCGGCCTGCTGGGTGCGCGCCTGGCGCGGCGACTGCTCGAACGCAGCACGCTTGCCAATGCGGAGGGCGTGCCAACCCCCCTGACACGCATCACTTTGCTGGATGTCGTGCCGGCGCAGAGCTTCAGCGACCCGCGCATCGAAGTCGTTACCGGCGACATCGGCGATGAGTCGCTGCTCCAGTCCGTCCTGACCCCGCAGACCCAGTCGATCTTCCATCTGGCCGCCATCGTCAGCAGTCATGCCGAGGCGGATTTCGACCTGGGCATGAAGATCAACTTCGATGCCACCCGGCGCATCCTCGAACGGGCCAGGCAAAACGGCAATTGCCCGCGCGTGGTTTTTTCCAGTTCGGTGGCGGTATTCGGCGGCACCCTGCCTGCCAGGGTGCCGGACCATCAGGCCCCGACGCCGCAAAGTTCCTATGGCGCTCAGAAGGTGATGGGCGAACTGCTGGTCAATGATTACAGCCGCAAGGGTTTCGTCGATGGCCGCGCCCTGCGCATGCCCACCGTATGCGTGCGTCCCGGAGTGCCGAACAAGGCGGCGTCGAGCTTCGCCAGTGGCATCATCCGCGAGCCGCTCAAGGGTCTTGCGGCCAACTGTCCCGTACCGCCGGAAACGCCGATGTGGTTGATCTCGCCGCACTTCGCCATCGAGAACCTGATCCATGGACACGACATCGACGCTGGCCGCTTTGGCTACAGCCGTGTCCTGAACCTCCCCGGCCTTTGCACCAGCGTCAGTGAAATGGTCGCCGCGCTGGGGCGCATTGCCGGCCCGGAAGCCGTCGCCCGCATCAGTTGGGAGCCTGATCCCGCGATCATGCGTATCGTCAATTCCTGGCCGGGCAATTTCGAGACCACGCGAAGCGACGCAATGGGCTTTGCACGCGACGCCGACTTCGACGACATCGTGCGCCGCCACATCGCGGACGAGCAGGCCCGCCCCTAGCCGACCGTCGCCGTCCCGCCAGCGCCGACTTTTTCAGCGTTTCTTCAGTGGCGGCAGATCGGTGCAACTGCCATGCGCCACTTCGGCCGCCATGCCGATGCTTTCGCCCAGCGTTGGGTGCGGGTGGATGGTCTTGGCGATATCCAGCGCGTCGGCGCCCATTTCGATGGCCAGGCAGACCTCGCCGATCATGTCGCCCGCGTTCGGCCCGACGATGCTGCCGCCGACGATGCGATGGGTTTCCGCGTCGAAAACCAGTTTGGTGAAGCCGTAGTCGGCGCCGTTGGCGATCGCCCGGCCGGAGGCCGCCCACGGAAACTTGGCGACCTCGACCTTGCGGCCTGCTTTCTTCGCCTCGTCCTCGCCGAGGCCGACCCACGCGATTTCGGGATGCGTGTAGGCCACGCCGGGAATGACCCTCGCGTCGAAATGTGACTTCTGGCCGGCGGCGGCTTCCGCGGCGACGTGGGCCTCATGCACCGCCTTGTGCGCCAGCATGGGATTGCCGACCACATCGCCGATGGCGAAGATGTGCGGCACGCCGGTACGCATCTGGCTGTCGACGGCGATGAAGCCGCGTGCGTCGACCGCCACGCCGGCCCGATCGGCAGCAATCTTGTTGCCGTTCGGGCTGCGGCCAGCGGCTTGCAGGATCAGGTCATAGCGCTGCGGTTCTGACGGCGCCGCTTCGCCCTCGAACGTCACCCACAGACCATCGTCCTTTGCGACGACGGCGGTGGTTTTTGTCTTGAGCATGATGCGCGCGAAGCGGTGGGCGTTCTGCTTTTCCCACACCTTCACCGCGTCCCGGTCCGGCCCCTGCATCAGGCTGTCGAGCATCTCGACGACATCGACTTTGGCGCCCAGCGTCGAATACACCGTCGCCATCTCCAGGCCGATAATGCCGCCGCCGATCACCAGCATCTTTTCGGGCTTGCCACGCAGTTCGAGCGCACCGGTCGAGTCGACGATGCGTGCATCCTGAGGCAGGAAAGGCAGATGCACGGCGGAAGAACCGGCAGCGATGATGCATTTCTCGAAGCGGATCGTCTTGCCACCGCTGGCCGTTTCAACCCCCAGATGGTGGCTGTCGACGAACTTGCCGACCCCCTGCACCACCTCGACCTTGCGCGCCTTAGCCATGCCGGCCAAGCCACCGGTCAGCTTGCCGACCACCTTCTGCTTGTGGACGCGCATGGCGTCGATGTCGACCTGCGGCGCGGCGAAGCTCACGCCGGCGCTGGACAGGTGCTGCGCCTCCTCCATCACCGCCGCGACGTGCAGCAGCGCCTTGGAGGGAATGCAACCAACATTGAGGCAAACACCGCCCAGCGTGGCATAGCGTTCGACCAATACGGTCTTCAGGCCGAGGTCGGCGCTGCGGAAGGCGGCCGAGTAGCCGCCGGGGCCGGCCCCGAGGACCAGCATGTCGGTTTCCATATCATGAGTCATAGCATCACCCTGCGGAAATCGCCCAGCAACTGGGCGAGGTAGGCATTAAAACGGGTCGCCAGCGCACCATCGATGACGCGGTGATCGGCGGAAAGGGACAGCGGCACGATCAGGCGCGGCGCGAAAGCCTGACCATCCCACACCGGTTTCAGGCTCGACTTGCTGACGCCGAGGATCGCCACTTCCGGCGCATTGACGATGGGCGAAAAAGCTGTGCCGCCGATGCCGCCGACGCTGGAAATGGTGAAGGTCGCCCCCTGCATGTCGCCCGCCAGCAGCTTACCGTCGCGCGCCTTCCTGGCCAGTTCGGAGGTTTCCTGTGCGATCTCGATCACGCCCTTCTGGTCGGCACTCTTCAGCACCGGCACCATCAGGCCGTTCGGCGTATCGGCGGCGAAGCCAATGTGCCAGTAGTTCTTGAAGATCTGAGTGTCTCCATCCAGCGAGGTATTGAGGTCGGGATACTTCTTCAATGCGGCGACCACTGCCTTGATCATGAAAGCCAGCATGGTGAGCTTGATGCCGGCCTTCTCGTTCTCCTTGTTGAGGCTAACGCGCAGCGCTTCGAGGTCGGTGATGTCGGCTTCCTCGTGATAGGTCACCGCCGGAATCATCACCCAGTTGCGCGCGAGGTTCGGGCCGCTGATCTTCTTGATGCGCGACAGCGGCTTGACCTCGATGGGGCCGAACTTGGCGAAGTCGACCTTGGGCCAGGGCAACAACTCCAGGCCACCCGAAAAAGTCGGCGCTGGCGAGACGGCAGCGGGCGACGCAGTCAGCGCCGCCTTGACATAGCCCTGCACGTCCTGCTCCGTAATGCGGCCCTTCGGCCCGCTGCCATTCACCTTCGCGACATCGACGCCCAACTCGCGGGCGAAGCGGCGCACCGAAGGCGAGGCATGCGCCTTGGCGCCGTCCATGGCCATGACCGTTTCGGCCGGCGAGGGCATGCTGATCTGCGCCGGAGCCGTGGTCGGTTCGGCCTCGGTCGGACGCAGTTCGCACACCTCGCCTTCGGCAACGGTCGTAACTGATTGTGCGACGGGAGTTGCAGCGGCTGGCGCCGGGGCTGCAACCGGCGCAGCAGCAGCCGTCTCGCCAGCGCCGACTTTTTCAGCACCGGTATCGAGCAGCAGCACCAGACTGCCTTCGGAAACCTTGTCGCCAAGCGCCACCTTGACTTCCCGCACCGTTCCGGCAGCAGGGCTTGGCACGTCCATCGTCGCCTTGTCGGATTCGAGCGTGATCAGCGAATCCTCGGCCTTGACCGTATCGCCCGGCTTGATATGAATCTCGATGACCGGAATGCCCTTGAAATCGCCAATGTCGGGAACTTTCACTTCAATCGTCGCGCCCATGATCACACCTTCACCGGGTTGGGTTTGGCGGGGTCAAGGCCGTATTTCGCGATGGCCGCAGCGACCTGTTGCGGCTCGACGGCCCCTTCGTCGGCGAGCGCCGACAGGGCGGCGAGGGTGATCCAGTAGCGATCGACCTCGAAGAAATGCCGCAGTTTCTCGCGCGTGTCGGAACGGCCGAAGCCGTCGGTGCCGAGTACCGAGTAATGGCGGCCGCCTTCGGTGATGAAGGGACGGATCTGCTCGGCGTAAAGGCGCAGGTAGTCGGTGGCGGCGACGATGGGCCCGCGCGTGTCGGCCAACAGCGCCTTGGCATGACAGACGGGGCGCGACGCGGTCGGGTTGAGCAGATGCTGGCGCGTGCATTCATGGCCGTCGCGCGCCAGTTCGTTGAAGCTCGGGCAGGACCAAAGATCAGCCGTCACACCCCAGTCGTTCCCGAGCAGATCGGCGGCAGCGATCGCCTCGCGGAAGATGGTCCCGGAACCGAGCAGTTGCACGCGCGGGTTGTTGCCGTTCGGCCCCTTGCGGAACCGGTACATGCCCTTGAGGATGTCCTGCTGCACACCTTCGGGCATGGCCGGATGCTCATAGTTCTCGTTCATCACCGTCAGGTAATAGAACACATCCTCCTGCCCGGCCACCATGCGGCGCAGGCCGTCCTGCACGATCACCGCCAGTTCGTAGGCAAAGCTGGGGTCGTAGGCAATGCAGTTCGGGATGGTCGCGGCCAGCAGGTGCGAATGGCCATCTTCGTGCTGCAGGCCTTCGCCGTTGAGCGTCGTCCGTCCGGCAGTGCCGCCGACCAGGAAGCCGCGCGCGCGCGAATCGCCCGCCGCCCAGCACAGGTCCATGGTGCGTTGCAGGCCGAACATCGAATAAAAGATGTAGACCGGGATCATCTGCACGCCATGGGTCGAATAGCTGGTTGCGGCGGCGATCCAGTCGGCCATCGCACCGGCCTCGTTGATGCCTTCCTGGAGGACCTGGCCGTCCTTGGATTCCTTGTAGAACATCAGCTGGTCGGCGTCCTGCGGCACGTATTTCTGGCCTTCCTGGTTCCAGATGCCGATCTGGCGGAACAGGCCTTCCATGCCGAAGGTGCGCGACTCGTCGGGCACGATCGGCACGATGCGCTTGCCGATCAGTTTGTCTTTCAGCAACACGTTGAGGATGCGCACGAAGGCCATCGTCGTCGACACCTCGCGCCCGTCAGCCGTTGCCTTGAGCAGCGCGTCGAAGGCCGACAATGGCGGCACCGGCAGCGGCTCGACGCTGCGGCGGCGTTGCGGCAGGTAGCCGCCCAGCGCCATGCGCTTCTCGCGCATGTACTTGAGTTCCGGCGCGTCGTCGGCGAACTTCAGGTAGGGCAGGCTTTCCAGTTGGTCGTCGCTGATCGGCAGCTTGAAGCGGTCGCGGAAGGCCTTGAGCGAGATGGTGCCCATCTTCTTCTGCTGGTGGGTGATGTTCTGCGCCTCGCCTGATTCACCCATGCCATAGCCCTTGATGGTCTTGGCGAGGATCACGGTCGGCTGGCCGGCATGCTCGACGGCGGCTTTGTAGGCGGCATACACCTTGTGCGGATCGTGGCCACCGCGGTTCAGCCGCCAGACGTCGTCGTCGGACCAGTTGGCGACCATCGCCTTGAGTTCGGGCGTGTTGAAGAAGTGTTCCCTCACATACGCGCCATCCTTCGACTTGAAGGTCTGGTAATCGCCATCCACGCACTCCATCATGCGCTGGCGCAACAGGCCGTGCTTGTCCTGCGCCAGCAGCGGGTCCCAGTAGCTGCCCCAGATCACCTTGATGACGTTCCAGCCCGCGCCACGAAAATCGGCTTCCAGTTCCTGGATGATCTTGCCGTTGCCACGCACCGGGCCATCTAGGCGCTGCAGGTTGCAGTTGACGACGAAGATCAGGTTGTCGAGCTTCTCGCGGCCGGCCATGCCGATGGCACCCATCGATTCCGGCTCGTCCATCTCGCCGTCGCCCATGAAGGCCCACACCTTGCGGCCGGTGGTGTCGGCCTGCCTGCGGTCGTGGATGTACTTCATGAAACGCGCCTGGTAGATCGCCTGCAAGGGGCCGAGGCCCATCGACACGGTGGGGAACTGCCAGAAGTCCGGCATGATCCATGGGTGCGGGTAGGAGGTGATGCCCTGGCCATCGACATCCTGGCGGAAGCCGTCCATCTGGGTTTCAGTCAGCCGGCCGAGCAGGAAGGCGCGCGCATAGACGCCGGGGGCCGAATGGCCCTGCACGAAGATCAGGTCGCCGCCGTGCCGTTCGCTGGGCGCGTGCCAGAAGTGGATGAAGCCGACGTCGTAGAGCGTCGCCGCCGAGGCGAAGCTGGCGATGTGGCCGCCGAGATTGGAGTCGCCCTGGTTGGCGCGCAGCACCATGGCCAGCGCGTTCCAGCGGATGTAGGCGCGGATCTTGTTTTCCAGCGCGTAGTCGCCGGGCGCCAGCGGCTGGCGGTCGACCGGGATGGTGTTGATGTAATCGGTGTTGGCCGAGTAGGGAATGTTGATGCCGGCGCGGTGGCCCAGTTCGATCAGTTGTTCGATCAGATAATGGGCGCGTTCAGGGCCGACCTGCTCGATGACAGCTTCCAGCGCATCGAGCCATTCGCGGGTTTCCTGCGGATCGGTGTCCGCTTGGACATTGGTTTGTTTCTCGGACATGACGGCTCCTGATGGAGTTTCTGTATAGGCACCGTGCGGATCGCCCACGGTGGCTTGGGGTTGGCGTCGCCGGGTAGGCGAACACCCTCAGGATAGTGCGTTACACCGTCGCTCGCAATCGGGCAGTGCACCATCCGTGGCGGATGACGAAAAAAGTCGGCACTGGCGGGACGGCGTTAATCACATCCTGGCATCGAAGCCAGGCATGGCGCGCTTCATGAACTCATCAAATAGCGGAACGGTAAAGGCAATGTCGCCATATGCGGGGCTGTAGATCATCCCTTTTTTGATGAGTTTGGCCCGTACCGGACCAATGCTGTTCACCTTCACCCCCAGGCACGCGGCAATATCGCCTGATCGGCTAGCGGTAGGGCCCAGTTCTGCCATGGCGCGCAAGAAGTTCTTTTCTCCAGGCGTCAGTCGATCGAATCGAACGCGGAAAAAGTTCTGGTCGAGCCGCTTTATCACGGTTGCGGCGGCGGATTGCACCACCGCGAACTCGATGGGGCTACTCTCCGCCAGGTTCCATATCTGGTACCCCCACTCCTGAATGAAGTAGGGATAACCCTTGGTCAGACGGTAGGTCTCCGCGAGTGCATCGTCACTGATTTTTACTCCCTCCACCAAGGCGGGTTCGCTGATCGCCTGGTTGGCGTCCGGTTGAGAAAGTGCGCCGACATCCGGAAAGGCAAACAAACGTTCGGCGTAGGACTTCGATTCCCCAGCCAGTCCGGGCAAAACCGGCAAGCCGGCGCCAAGCAATATCACCGGCAGTTGGCGTTGTTGCATGCGGTGCATGGCCATGATGACCGCGCCTAATTCTTTCTGGGTCAGGTACTGGATTTCGTCGATCAGGATCGCAACCGCGCTGCCTTTTTCCTTTGCGGCTTCGCCCAGTGCCTCGAATAAGTTGGGCAGATCGATTTCGATGTCACCGCTATCAGCGGCACCCGTTTCGGCTTCGATATCGAGCCCGATCTCGATCTCGCCCATCTTGATCTTCAGGCCGCCCAGAAAACTTCGCAACACTCGCAACCCGCGCTTGACACGATCGCCCGCGTGGGCCAACCGGTCGAGTTCAAAAAACACGGTCTTCAGCGGTGCAGCAATGAGCGGCCCCAGGGATTTGTCTTCATGGGCCTCGATCAATACCGTGCGATAGCCGGTGTCTTGCGCCATGCGCCGGACTTCGTTGAGTAATACGGTTTTGCCGACACCGCGCAAGCCGGTGAGCATCAGGCTTTTTTCGGGCTTGCCGAGCAGGACGCGACCGAGCAGGATGCGGGCCTGCTCCAATATCGGTGCCCGACCAGCCAATTCAGGTGGGGGTGATCCGGCGCCAGGTGAAAACGGGTTCTTGATGGGGTCCATGTTCTATCAAGTTATACATACTTCTATCGAAATATTACTAGAACTATATAGAACCTGCTACGACTTTGGCTCCTTGGCTTGAAATCCTCAACTGTTGCCGTCCCGCCAGCGCCGACTTTTTAGGGGACGACTTACGCTTAATGCCAAGTTCGCTGAGGAGGACATCGTCAATTCTTAGCAGAAGGTCCTTTGATTTATACAGAAGCCCCTGAAACCGGGTGACTGCATCAGTAATTCGCTTTGGCAAACTCTCATCGAAAACAACCGGGATGGAAAGGAGAGCTGGATAGTCCAAGGCGGGGCGAGTGCCGCCAGTTGCGCGCCGCGAAGCAAGGCGTTCCGCAGAGTCGAGATTTAGCCATGCTGCGAGCGTCTCGCTTATCTTCTTATCGCCTGTGCGTATCGCAACGATGTGCTGGTTTATGTTGGCTTCAAAGTGGTCCGGGACGACTGAGGCTACGGCCATCCGCCCAACACCGGTAATTTTCACCAGCAATTCCCCACCAGATAACTTGCTCCGACCGAGAAGCCCCTCGTGTGTGCTGCGGGTTATGCGCTTACAGTCTTCAAGATTCAACTTCCCAGTAGTGGAGAGATTCTGCACCCGGATGAAAGGCACTCCGTCTGCGCCCTCGGTGTAGTGAGTACCTGATATCGAACGAACTTAATGTCGATCAGGGGGTAGCTCTCTGACCGTCCCAGATGATGACTTGTCTGAGTCCGCAGGTTACCGGGCGGCCGGTTCAAGATCAATTACGTTTTGTTCGCGCCGGCTAACATTTCTTAGCCACTACGTCTGAACTTGGCCGAACCTCGCCGTCCCGCCAGCGCCGACTTTTCGCCCTCACCGCGCATCGATTCGCTAAAGCGTTACACTGTCGTTCGCAATCGGGCACTGCAACATCGGCGGTCCCGACAAAAAAAGAAGGAGGCACGATGTTCCAGGTTCGTATCCATGGGCGCGGCGGTCAGGGCGTTGTAACGGCGACGGAAATGCTGTCGATCGCCGCCTTCGACGAAGGCCGTCACGCCCAGGCATTCCCCAGTTTCGGCTCCGAGCGCACCGGCGCACCGGTGGTGGCCTTCTGCCGCATTGACGACAAGGAGATCCGCTTGCGGGAGCCGATCATGGCGCCCGATGCGCTGATCATCCAGGACCCGACGCTGTTGCACCAGGTCGACTGCTTCGCCGGCCTGAAGCCCGACGGCTACATCCTCATCAATACCAACAAGACCTTCGAGCAGTTGGGCCTCGCCGACTTCGTCAGGAATCATCGCGCCGAACGCCTGTGCACCGTCTCGGCCACCGACCTGGCCTTGAAGCACATCGGCCGCCCGGTACCCAACGTGCCGCTGCTCGGCGGTTTCGCGGCGATCTCGGGCGTGCTCAAGCTCGAATCGGTGGTCAAGGCCATCCGCGAGCGTTTCTCCGGCAAGGTTGCCAACGGCAACATCGCCGCCGCCACCGAGGCTTACAACATCGTCCGCGCCGAAATGGAGGGTACCCATGCTTAAACAGATGGAAGGAAGCCGCGCCGTCGCCGAGGCCATCGCCCTGTGCCGGCCGGAAGTGATCTGCGCCTATCCGATCTCGCCGCAGACGCACATTGTCGAGGCTCTCGGCGAAATGGTCAAGGACGCCACCCTGGGCGACTGCGAGTACATCAACGTCGAATCGGAATTCGCTGCCATGTCGGTCGCCATCGGTGCCTCGGCCGCCGGGGCGCGCAGCTATACCGCGACTGCCTCGCAGGGCCTGCTCTACATGGTCGAGGCGGTGTACAACGCCTCCGGCCTCGGCCTACCCATCGTGATGACCGTGGCCAACCGCGCCATCGGTGCGCCGATCAACATCTGGAATGACCACTCCGACTCATTGTCGCAGCGCGACTCCGGCTGGCTGCAACTGTTTGCCGAAACCAACCAGGAAGCGCTCGACCTGCACATCCAGGCGTTCAAGCTGGCCGAGGAACTCTCGCTGCCGATCATGGTGTGCATGGACGGTTTCATCCTCACCCACGCCTACGAGCGGGTGGACATGCCGACTCAGCAGCAGGTCGACCAGTACCTGCCGCCCTACGAGCCGCGCCAGGTGCTCGACCCCGCCGAGCCGGTCTCCATCGGCGCGATGGTCGGCCCCGAGGCCTTCATGGAAGTGCGCTACCTCGCCCACGCCAAGCAGATGCAGGCGCTGGAACGCATCCCGCAACTGGCCGAGGAATTCCAGGCCGTGTTCGGTCGCGATTCGGGTGGGCTGATCCGCAGCTACCGCACCGAGGATGCGGAAACCATCATCATCGCCATGGGCTCGGTACTGGGCACGATCAAAGACACCGTCGATGCGATGCGCGAACAAGGGCACAAGATCGGCGTGCTCGGCATCACCAGCTTCCGCCCCTTCCCCTACGCTGCCGTCGCGGCCGCGCTGAAGGATTGCCAGCGCTTCGTGGTGCTGGAGAAGAGCCTCGCCGTGGGCGGCGGCGGCATCGTCGCCACTGACGTGCGCCTCGCCTGTACGGGCATGGGGCTGCAGGGCCATACGGTGATCGCCGGACTCGGCGGCCGCGCCATCACGGTGAAATCGCTGACCGCGCTGTTCGAGAAAGCCTGTGCCGGGGAACTGGAACTCAACACCTTCCTCGACCTCGACTGGAAGGCGGTGAACAAACAGCTCGAACGCGAGAAGCAGGTGCGCCGCTCCGGGCCCATCGCCGAGAACCTGCTGCGCGACGCCGGCGTCGTCGCCGCGCGCAATTACTAGGAGGACGGTGATGAGCTTCCAACCCATCAAGTTCTATCAAACCGGCACCTTCACCGTCGGCAATCGCCTGCTCGCCCCCGAGGAGCGCAGTGTGCAGGCGAGCGACAAGCGCTACAACTCGATCAACTCCGGCCATCGTGCCTGTCAGGGCTGCGGCGAGGCGCTCGGCGCACGCTACGCCATTGACGCCGCCATGGAGGCCACCCAGGGCCAACTAATCTGCGCCAATGCCACCGGCTGCCTGGAAGTGTTCTCGACGCCCTACCCCGAGACCTCCTGGCAGATTCCCTGGGTGCATTCGCTGTTCGGCAACACTGCGGCGGTCGCCACCGGCATCGCCGCCGCGCTGAAGGTGAAGCAGAAGAAGGGCGAACGCAATCCCGCCATCCGCGTGGTCGCGCAGGGCGGCGACGGCGGCACCACCGACATCGGCTTCGGCTGCCTGTCCGGCATGTTCGAGCGCAACGACGACGTGCTGTACATCTGCTACGACAACGGCGGCTACATGAACACGGGGGTGCAACGCTCTAGCGCCACGCCTCCGGCGGCGCGCACCGCCACCACCATGGCCGTGGGCAGCGAACCGGGCAACGCCTTCGGCCAAGGCAAGTTCGTACCCGCCATCGCCATGGCGCACGAGATTCCCTACGTGGCCACCGCCACGGTCGCCGACTTGCGCGACCTCGAAGCGAAGGTGAGCCGCGCCATGGAACTGCGCGGCGCCCGCTATATCCATATCCTCGTGCCCTGCCCGCTCGGCTGGGGCACGGCATCGAGCGAGACCATCAAGATCGCCCGACTCGCCAAGGAAACCGGCCTGTTCCCGGTGTTCTCGGCAGAATACGGCGAGCAAAAGTCGGCGCTGGCGATACGGCAGAAGCTGCCCGTGGAAGACTATCTGCGACCGCAAAAACGCTATGCCCACCTGTTCGGCAAGCAACCGGATGTACAGGTGATCGCGAAGCTGCAGGCGCTGGCCGACCGCAACATCCGCAAATACAACCTGCTGGAAGGACTGTAAGCATGGACAAGCCTTTCGCCATCACGCTCGATCCCGGCTCGTCGCTGGCCAACCGTACCGGTTCCTGGCGCACCTTCAAACCCCTCTACCTCGACCGCCTGCCACCCTGCAACGCCGCCTGTCCGGCCGGTGAGAACATCCAGGGCTGGCTGTTCCATGCCGAATCGGGTGACTACGAAGCCGCCTGGCGCGCCCTCACCGAGAACAATCCGTTGCCCGCCATCATGGGGCGCGTCTGCTATCACCCCTGCCAGGGTGCCTGCAATCGTCAGAATATCGATTCGTCGGTCGGCATCAACGCCGTCGAGCGCTTTCTCGGCGACGAGGCGATCAAGCGCGGTTGGGCCTTCCCCAAACCCGCGAACAAGAGCGGCAAGCGCGTGCTCGTCGTCGGTGCCGGCCCGTCCGGGCTGTCGGCGGCCTACCACCTGGCCCGCCTCGGCCACGAGGTCGAGATCCACGAAGCCGGTCCCTACGCCGGCGGCATGATGCGCTTCGGCATCCCGCAATACCGCCTGCCGCGCGACGTGCTCAACGCCGAGGTGAAGCGCATCCTCGACCTGGGCGTGGTGCTACGCCTCGACACCAAGGTTTCCAACATCCAGGACAGCATGCAGGCCGGGCAGTTCGACGCCGCCTTTCTGGCCGTCGGTGCGCACATCGGCAAGCGCGCCTTCATCCCCGCCGGCGACGCCACCAAGATCGTCGATGCGGTGTCGGTGCTGCGCTCGATGGAGGGCGAGGATAAGCCGATGCTTGGCCGCCGCGTCGTCGTCTATGGCGGCGGCAACACGGCCATCGACGTGGCGCGCACGGTCAAGCGCCTCGGCGCCAGCGAAGCCATCATCGTTTATCGCCGCACGCGCGAGAAGGCGCCGGCGCACGATTTCGAGATCGAGGAAGCCCTGCAGGAAGGCGTGATGGTCAAGTGGCTGTCCACCATCAAGCAAGCCGGCGAAGGGGAAATTACCATCGAGAAAATGGCCCTCGACGACAAGGGTTTCCCGCAGCCGACAGGTGAATTCGAGACCCTCGCGGCCGATTCCGTCGTGCTGGCACTGGGCCAGGATGTCGACCTGTCGCTACTCGACGGCTTGCCGGGGCTGGAACTCAAGGACGGCACGGTGCAGGTCAACCAGAACATGATGACCGGCCATCCCGGCATTTTCGCCGGCGGTGACATGGTTCCTTCGGAGCGCACCGTCACCGTAGCGGTCGGCCACGGCAAGAAAGCCGCGCACCACATCGATGCCTGGCTGCGTGGCGAAACCTATGCGCCGCCCCCCAAGCACGAAATCGCCAGCTTCGACAAGCTCAATCCCTGGTACTACACCGAAGCGCCGCACATGGTGCGGCCGACGCTTGACATCATCCGCCGCCAGTCCACCTTCGAGGAGGTGCAGGGCGGGTTGGACGAGAACAATGCCCTGTTCGAGGCGCGCCGTTGCCTGAGTTGTGGCAACTGCTTCGAATGCGACAACTGTTACGGTGTCTGTCCCGATAATGCGGTCATCAAGCTCGGCCCCGGCAAGCGCTTCGAGTTCAATTACGACTACTGCAAGGGCTGCGGCGTCTGCGCGGCGGAGTGTCCCTGCGGTGCAATCAAGATGATGCCCGAGGAAAACTGACCGCTTCTGTCCGCCCGAAGAAGTCACCTTTCAAATTAGCCCACGCCGATGAGGTAGCCTGGCATGGTCGATGGGTGCGCGGGTGCAGATGGGCGTTTTAGGGAACAGACGCAAACTCATCCCGTTTGGTTGAGTAGATTAGTACAATAATCTCTGCGCTCTTGGGAGATGGATGGGTGTCAAACACCGTCAAATGGAAGGATGAATTTCTGTTGGGTATCGATGCGATCGACTCTCAGCACAAGACCATCTTTGAGCACCTTCTCGCCCTGGAAAACTCGATCGACAAACGTGATCCTTGGCATATCGTCCAGTATTTTCTTGCCGAGATCAGGGAATCCCTGAAATTCCATTTGGCGGTGGAAGATGCGCTGCTCGAAATTCTCGCTTATCCGGATCTGGAGAAGCATCGCACTACCCATAATCGATTGATTGGGGGCGTTGGGGACATGGAGCGCAGGGTCAAGGATGCAGTGGTCAACAAGTCCTGCTCCAGCGAGCCCCTGGTCGGCTTTTTTGAACAGTGGTTCGTAAGCCACGTTTTGAGCGATGACCTTGAATACACGGATTATGTGAAGCGCTGCTGGATTTCGGCCAAAGTGGTGTCTCCTAAATAACCGCAAATCTGCGCCGATCGTCCGAACAAATCCACAAATTCTGTGGGTAACCCTGTGATCAAGTCTCTCAGGCAACATCGCATCAAACAGTTACCGCGATGATCTCGGATGGCCATCACCAATCCGCTGTAACTCACCGGCTTCGCCGAACCCGACTGAAATTCGGTAGAGCCGCCTTCACTGATGCCGATACATCCTACTACCGGCCTCGATCCTTGACTGGCACTCCACGCAACGCACCTTCATCAGGGCCAGACGAGCTTTAGGAATCTTGGCGTCGCATACCACGCAGTGGCTGCCATCGAACTCCGGGTGCGTCTCGGCTGACACCAGTTGGCGCGCCCTTTCGAGCGCTTCCTGGTTGTTCTGCAGCTCGATCATCGAAGCACGATCGTTCTCGTCAGCAAAGGCCTCCTGTTCATCTATCTCCAGCATTTTTCTCTCCTCCTAATTCATTTGTCCGGATGCTACCGAATCTTCGACAAGTTGGGCTGCGTTCGGCAATGCATCCATCACTTGCCGCACCGCAATAATCGGGATAGGGGCGGTCAGGATACCTGACCGATCCCCTCCCACACCACCCGGCATGCGGGTCCGCACCGGGCGGTTCGAGAAGTTGAGGTCATGAGATGTCATTGATCGCCATAAAGGAGCCACCGAAGATCGGCGTAATGGCGCCACAT
>JACDZJ010000049.1_pt1 | contig 57776 bp, 55 predicted proteins | sample 7365721 | NCBI WGS metagenome assembly JACDZJ01 (sample SAMN15143480, study PRJNA637477) | pond metagenome | biome: freshwater wetland ecosystem [ENVO:00000243]; feature: pond [ENVO:00000033]; material: pond water [ENVO:00002228]; isolation source: pond water containing pink berries ... | reverse complement strand
GTGTCACCATCAACAACCAATTGAATCTGTTCGAGTTTTAACCGGACAGCAGTGTCTGCTTGGTTGTCGTAATGCTGTACGCGGCACCACCAAAGTCGGCTCTGGCGCGACGGCGGACTTCGACAAAAACAGTGGTTGAACCATCGTGGCAGACCAGATCGATCTCGCCACCCTTGATGCGGAAATTGCGCGCCAGCACCCGTACTCCATAGGCGACGAGGTGCCGGGCGGCGATTTCCTCACCGGCATCGCCGAGCTGTTTGGTGGTCTGGAGGATAATGTTCGCCATGAAGGCAACATTGTCCATCGTCGCCACCCCGATCGGCAACCTCGGCGACATCACCCTGCGCGCGTTGGAGATCTTGCACGCCGCCGAGGTGATCGCCTGCGAGGACACCCGCCACGCCCGGCGTCTGCTCAACCATCATGGTATTCAAGCGCAGTTGCTGGCCCTGCACGAGCACAACGAACAGGTCGCCGCCGCCCGGCTGATCGATCTGCTGGCCGCAGGCAAGCAGGTCGCGCTGATTTCGGATGCCGGCACGCCGGGGATTTCCGATCCCGGCGCGCGGGCCGTCGCCGCCGTGCGACAAGCGGGGTTTCGGGTGACGCCGCTGCCCGGTCCCAACGCCGCCCTCGCCGCTCTGTCGGCCGCCGGACTGGAAGATGCCGCCTTCCATTTCGTCGGCTTCCTGCCGGCAAAAGTCGGCGCCCGCAGGACGGCAATCGAGCGCCTGAAAAGCATCGACGCCACGCTGGTGTTCTACGAAGCGCCGCACCGCATCGCCGAAACCGTCGCGGACCTCGTTGCACTGCTGGAAGCGGAACGCGAAATCGTCATCGCCCGCGAGCTGACCAAGCTGTTTGAGGAAATCGTCCGTCTGCAGTTGCCCGAGGCCACCGCCTGGCTGGCGGAGGACGACAACCACCGCCGCGGCGAGTTCGTTCTGCTGGTCTCAGCCCCACCGCCACGGGAAGGCTTCGACGCGGACAGCGAACGCATCCTCAAGCTGCTGCTGGCCGAACTACCGGTGAAACAGGCGGCGAAACTGGCCAGCGAAATCACCGGCCTGGCGAAGAACGACCTCTACCGGCGGGCGCTGGAAATGAAGGACAGCTAAAATCAGGCGCATGCAAACCCTGACCATCACCCGCCCCGACGACTGGCACCTGCACCTGCGCGATGGCGCCGCACTCAATGCAGTGTTGCCGGACACGGCACGCCGCTTCGCCCGCGCCATCGTCATGCCCAACTTGAAGCCGCCGATAACAACGGTGGCGCAGGCCGCGGCCTACCGCGAACGCATCCTTGCTGCCGTCCCGCCAGGACCGACTTTTACTCCGTTGATGACGCTGTACCTCACCGACAAGCTTCCGGCCGAGGAAATCGAGCGCGCCTGGGAAAGCGGTTTCGTTCATGCCGTGAAGCTCTATCCGGCCGGCGCAACGACCAACTCGGATGCCGGCGTGACTGACCTGAAAAAGTGCGCCGCCACACTCGCCCGCATGGAAGCGCTAGGCGTACCCCTGCTGGTGCATGGGGAGGTTAACGACCCGGCCATCGACATCTTTGACCGCGAGGCGGTGTTCATCGACACGGTGCTGTCACCGCTGCTGCGCGACTTTCCCGCGCTCAAAGTGGTGCTCGAACACATCACGACGAAACAGGGCGTCGATTTCGTCGCGGCGAGCGGCCCCAAAGTCGCGGCGACCATCACTGCCCACCACCTGCTCTACAACCGCAACGCCCTCTTCAGCGGCGGCATCCGCCCGCACTACTACTGCTTGCCGGTGCTCAAGCGCGAAGCGCATCGCCAGGCACTGGTCGCGGCGGCGACCTCCGGTAACCCGAAATTTTTCCTCGGTACCGATTCGGCACCGCATGCGAAGGGCACCAAGGAGGTCGCCTGCGGCTGTGCCGGCTGCTATACCGCCCATGCCGGCATCGAACTCTATGTCGAGGCCTTCGAGGCCGCCGGGGCGCTTGGCCAACTTGAAGGCTTCGCCAGTGGTTTCGGTGCGGATTTCTACGGCCTGCCGCGCAATACCGACCAAATCACGCTGGTGCGCGAGCGGTGGACAGCGCCAGTCAGCCAGCCGATGCTGGATAATGACGCACTGATTCCCCTGCGTGCCGGCGAAACGATCGCCTGGCGCCTCGCCTGACCGGAGTTGCCCCACATGAATCTCCGCAAGCTACTGCTCACCCTGCTAGCCGTGCCGCTGCTCGCAGCTTGCGATATAGAACAAGCGCCCTACCTGATCGATGGGGGCAACCACTCCCTGACCATGGAGCGCAGCAAACCCTATATTTGGAGCGACGGGTGGTATCTGGATCTAGTGGTCGCCCGCTACCCCGACTGCCAGCGCCGCCACCCGCTGAAGAAAGCTGGCGAAAAGGTGCGCGTCGACCTCTACAAGACGCAAGCCGGGGGGTTCATCCTCAATCAGGGTGATCATTGGTACGTCGCCGAAACCAGAGAGTGCCGCATGCAGAAATATGAGGTTGAGCCCGAGGAACCGGGAACCTATGTCGGTAGTTTCCGCGTCAGGAACGATACTTTCAGCTTCGTTCCGGAGGATGCGGACAAGAACGGCAAGGCCGCCAAGGAATAGGCACCTATAATCGCCAACGGAAGTCCGCCAGGCAGCCGCTGGACAAAACATCGTCTGGAGGAAAGTCCGGGCCCCATAGAGCAGGATGCCGGCTAACGGCCGGGCGCCGTGAGGCGACAGACAGTGCAACAGAAACATACCGCTAACGTTCGCAAGAACGCAGTAAGGGTGAAATCGTGCGGTAAGAGCGCACGGTCGTACTGGTAACAGCTACGAAGGGCAAACCTCATCCGGGGCAAGGCCAAATAGGGGAGTCATGGCGTGGCTCGCGTCGCTCCCGGGTAGGCTGCTAGAGGCTGGCGGTAACGTCAGTCCCAGAGGAATGGCTGCCCACGACAGAACCCGGCTTATCGGCGGACTTCCACCCCACTCCCACAAAAAGTCGACGCTGGCGGGACGGCGTTCAGTTTTTAACTTCGGTCTTATCCGCCTGCGCAACCATGAATCCCGACAGGCGTAAAAGCGCACGATCCAAGCTGTGGGATACCAATCTCGCATCCGTAACGCACCAAATGGAGTCGACAAATTCGGACAACCTCTGGTTGTAGAACGGTCCACTTGAAGCGTGCGATCCTGCTTCAGGAGCAATCTCCATTGCCAATCGTTTTTTGCGGCCGTTACGCGCCAGATTGATCAGACAACGCTTTGGATCATCTTCAGTCTCCGGATCGTGCGGCACCTTGTTCCGCGCCACCCCGAGAAAATCGGCAATCCCGGCCCGGTCAGCCAGTAACCAGGCTTCGACCTCTTTCACTGCGATCCGGAACAGCATCCGGGCAGGCAATGCCGTCGCCTCCCATTCGGCAAGCAAGGCCGGTGGACACGGGTATCGATCCAGGTCGGTAAGCACAATATGCGGCAACGTAAAGCTTGCATTTCTGAATTTCGTCATCCCAGATTTGAGCTTGTTGCACCCACCCGCATTGAAAATTCTGGGTACCGCGAAGTTGCACCCAACTTCACGGATGAGCCGGCACACGACCGCCGCGCTTAAAGGGTCTTCAACTGCCACCATCACATGGCATTCGCTCATGGCTTGAAGAGCGAGAGTTGATCCACCTGTGCAGGTTTAGCTTTGGAAAGTAGCATTTCCGCAACCGTATACCCGGCGGCAATGAGTGCCGTTTCTTCCTTATTTGCCGTTACAGCTATCGTGCCGTTCCCCGTCGGCTCCAGTCTCACGACCTCACGAGGATCGATTGATCTGTCCTGCAACAGCGCCTCACTGTGTGTCGTAATAAACACCTGGCGACGATATTTTGCTTGTCGCTGCATCCGCCAGATCAGAGAATGGATTTGACGCACGATATCCTCGTTGAGCGACAGTTCGGGCTCTTCAAGGAGGAGAAGCGAATTGCCATCGAGAAGACTCCACATGATGCCCAGCAGACGCAAGGTGCCATCAGAAAACTGGTTTTCGCGCTGCCAGCCAGCATCCGGTCGCCAATGCTCATAGAGCGCCTCAAGGTGCGGCGTACCGGTATGCTGATCGCGAATAAAACGCAAATTCCTCATATTCGGGACACAAACCCTCAGTACTTCCTCGATTTTCTTCAAGCGTGCATGGCTGGTTTTTTCGGGGATTTTGGCAATGCGCTCCAGAAAAGCCTGGCCAAAGGGATCATCCTCCATACGGTACCCACCCAGTTCATCCGCGTACTTCAACAACTGTGGTACTAGATGCAAGTATGTCAATGAAGCAAAAAAGTCCGCCACCTCCCGAAAATCCCTATTGGTATTGATCTGCTCGATATGCGATTGAGTTAGCCGATCCGGGTCATCCTTATCTTCCTTGTTGTCCGGTCGGTCCAACAAAATCTTTCCATCGGAGAGTCGCACCACTTTTTCTTTGCTGATCAAAGGGCGTTGCTGCCCCTTGCCTTCGCTCTTGAGTGCAAGCGTATAACGCCAGAGCGGTGCAGAGTCGACGCGCTCCGACAACTCGACGTCAATCGAAATTTCGGGGTCTTTTCTCGCCAGAAGACAACGCAGCTTGGTAATTCCACCCCGATCTTTTACGGCCTTTTGCAAGCCGCCACCATCAGGCTTTGCGACATCGCGCAGAAAACGCAGCACGTCCAGAAAATTCGACTTTCCGGATGCATTGGGGCCGATCACATACACCCGATCACGCAACGCGACATCGATTTGTCTGAAATTGCGCCAGTTCTTCAAAGCCAGCCTAGTAATCAACATTGCGTTACTCCAATCTCTATGTCTTGCCCAAGCGAATCTTCGCATATCCAGCCGCAATGAACCTGCATTAACCATCGAACAGTTGCCCACGACAGAACCCGGCTTATCGGCGAACTTCCACCCTCCCACTCCTCACAAGTCACTTTCAAAACATTTTTTCATGCATTGATTTTCAATGATTTTTATCGACTAAATAAATACCACAACCCCATCTAAGTCATTGTCGCGCCTAAAAAATCCCAATTTTTTCCCTTGACTGCCGAAAATTCGTGGAATAAAGTGGGGCCAAGTGGGGAATCGTGGGAGGAAATGGAACAAATGTTCCAAGGGGCGGCGCAACTCAGTCTGGACGCAAAAGGTCGGTTGGCGATCCCCGCCCGGCATCGCGACGCGCTCGTCGCAGCCGGCAATGGCCGGCTGGTCCTGACCGCCCATCCGCATCGCTGCCTGCTGCTCTACCCCGAACCTGCCTGGGAGCCGATCCGCGACAAAATCCTCGCCGCACCCAGCTTCGACCCCCGCTCGGCCGCCCTGAAACGCATCCTGGTCGGCAATGCGCGCGACAGCGAGATCGACAGCGCCGGCCGCATCCTGGTCGCCCCCGAACTGCGCGACACCGCCGAACTGGACAAGCAGGTGTGGCTGGTCGGCATGGGCACCCACTTCGAACTCTGGAGCGACGCCGGCTGGCGGCGCCAGCATGAAGCTGCCTTCGAGGCCCTGAGCGGTGCCGAGTTGCCGCCCGGTTTCGAGGGCATCTCCCTGTGACGCGCATCAATGAACGCACATCAACCCGTGCTGCTCCCCGAGGCGGTGGCAGCGCTGTCGATCAAGCCGGAGGGCCTTTACGTGGATGGCACCTTCGGGCGCGGCGGGCACAGCCGGGCGATTCTGGAAAAACTCGGCACGGCCGGCCGGCTGATCGCACTGGACCGCGACCCGACCGCCATTGCGTCCGGGCGGGAAATCACCGATGCACGCTTCACGCTGATCCACGCCGCTTTCAGCCGGCTGGACGAGGTGCTGACAGCGCAGGGCATCGGGCAGGTGGATGGAATTTTGCTGGACGTGGGCGTGTCGTCGCCGCAGCTGGACGACGCGTCACGGGGCATGAGTTTTCGTTTCGATGCGCCGCTCGACATGCGCATGGATACGACGCAAGGGGAAACCGCAGCGGACTTTCTAGCCAACGCGGAACAACGTCAAATAGAGGAGGTGATTCGTGACTATGGCGAAGAACGGTTTGCTCATGCGCTTGCAAAGGCGCTTGTTGCTGCTCGGGTCGGGCAGCGTATTTCATCCACAGGACAGCTTGCCGCGCTCGTGGCGTCGGTCGTCCGCACGCGCGAGCCTGGGCAGCACCCGGCGACGCGCACCTTCCAGGCTCTACGGATTCACGTCAATCGGGAGCTTGAGGAGCTGTCGCTGACCCTGCCGCAGGCACTCGGCAGGCTCAAGCCGGGGGCACGACTGGTTGTGATCAGCTTCCACTCTCTTGAAGACCGTATCGTCAAACGCTGCCTGCGGGATGCGGCCAGTCCGCCGCAGCCGCCGAAGTGGGTGCCGGTGCGCGCTGCCGACCTGCCAGCGCCGACTTTTCGGCTGATGGGCAAAGCGATCCGGGCCAGCGCCGCGGAAGTCGCCGCCAACCCGCGGGCACGCAGCGCGGTAATGCGCGTCGCGGAAAAACTCTGACATGGTCCGGCTTACCTTTATCCTGCTGGCAGCCGTGCTGATCAGCGCTCTGGCCGTGGTCTCGACCAACCACCGGGCCCGCAAGCTCGTCACCGAATTCGAGCGCGAACAGGAACGCATGCGCGCGCTGGAAATCGAATGGGGCCAGCTCCAGCTCGAACAAAGCACCTGGGCGACCCATGCCCGTATCGAGCAGATCGCCCGCGACCGTCTGGGCATGCATCCGCCCCGCAACAGCCAGATCATCTCGGTCGCCCCATGAAACTGACCAAAAGCCCCCTGCTGGAGGATCACCTGCCGGCCTGGCGCTCGTACTTCGTCATGGGCCTGTTGCTGGCCGGTTCTGTCGCACTGGTCGGTCGCTCGTTCTACTTGCAGGGCGTAAATAAAGACTTTTTGATCGGCAAGGGCGAATCGCGCTACGAGCGCGTGATCGAAATGCCTGCCACGCGCGGCCGCATTCTTGATCGCCACGGCGATGTGCTGGCCATTTCCACCCCGGTCAAATCGGTGTGGGCCATCCCCGAAGACGCCAAATTGACGCCGGCACAGATCCGCGAACTGGCCGGCCTGCTGCAAACCGACCCACGCGAACTGGCGCGCAAGCTTGCCGCAGCGCGAGACTTCACCTACCTGAGGCGCCAGATCGCCCCGGACGTCGCCGCGCAGATCGCCGCGCTCAAGCTGGCGGGCATCCATTTCCAGAACGAATACCGTCGCTACTATCCCTCCGGCGAAGTGGCCGCCCATATGCTGGGCTTCACCGGTGCCGAAGATGTCGGGCAGGAAGGCATCGAGCTTGCCCTGAACGAACAACTGACCGGCAAGCCCGGCTCGCGCCGCGTCATCAAGGATCGGCGCGGCCAGATCGTCGAGGACGTCGAATCGATCCACGCCCCGCAGGAAGGCAAGGATGTCACCCTGGCTCTTGACGCCAAGCTGCAATACCTGGCCTACGCGCAGCTCAAGCAGGCGCTCACGGAACATCGCGCCAGGGCCGGAGGCATCGTCGTGCTCGATGCGCGTAACGGGGAAATTCTCGCCCTCGCCAACCTGCCGACCTATAACCCGAACAACCGCAGCAAGCTGTCGGGGGCGCAACTCAGGAATCGCGCCTTCACCGACACCTTCGAGCCGGGCTCGACCTTCAAGCCCTTCACCGTCGCCCTCGCGCTGGAAAAGGGCAGCGTGCGCTTCGACACGCAGATCAACACCACGCCCGGCAAGCTGACCATCGGCTCGGCGACGATCTCGGACGCCCACGTGCATGGCATGCTGTCAGTCGCCCAGGTGATCCAGAAATCCTCCAACATCGGTGCCGCCAAGCTGGCGCTCGGCCTGCCTTCCGAAGACATGTGGACGATGTTCGACAACCTGGGCTTCGGCCAGCCGCTCAAGCTTGGCTTCCCCGGCGAGGCCGGTGGTCGCCTGCGGCCGTGGAAGCGCTGGCGGCCCATCGAACAGGCGACCATGTCTTACGGCCACGGCATCTCGGTAACGCTGATTCAGCTGGCGCGCGCCTATCAGGCCTTCGCCCGCGACGGTGACCTGCTGCCGCTGTCGCTGGCCCGGCTTGATGCCGCTCCTGCCGTCGGGTCGCGCGTCTTCTCGCAACAGACGGCGCGCGAAATGCGTGCCATGCTGGAAATGGCCGTGCAACCGGGGGGCACGGCACCGAAGGCGCAGATCGCCGGCTATCGCGTCGCCGGCAAGACCGGCACCGCTCACAAGCTCGAAGGCGGTCAATACGCCAACAAGTACGTCTCCGCGTTCGTCGGCTTCGCCCCGGTGTCCGACCCGCGCCTGATCATCGCGGTGATGATCGACGAACCCTCGGCCGGCAAATACTACGGCGGCGAGGTCGCCGCGCCGGTATTCGCCGCCGTGATGGGCAGCGCACTGCGCACGCTGGGCGTACCGCCCGACGACACGCCACGCCCCCTGCAAGTCGCCACCATCACGCCCGTGAAGGAAGAGATGTGAGCGCGACAGCCACGCCCCCGCTTTTCATGGTCGGTGTCACGGGCACCAATGGCAAGACCTCGGTCACCCAGTGGATCGCCCAGGCCTTGAACACGCTGGGGCAGAAATGCGCTGTCATCGGCACGCTCGGCAACGGTTTTCCGGACGCGCTGGTGCCAGGGCCGAACACCACGCCGGGCGCCCATGTGCTGCGGGAGTTCCTCCCGGACATCGTCCGTCAGGGCGCCCGGGCATGCGCCATTGAAGTGTCGTCGATCGGCCTGCACCAGAACCGTGTCGCCGACATCGTCTTCGATGTGGCGGTGTTCACCAACCTGACGCGCGAACATCTCGAATACCACCCGACGATGACCGAATACGCGGCAATGAAACGCAAGCTGTTCGAAATGCCTGGACTGCATGCCGCGCTGATCAACCTAGACGATCCTTTCGGGCGCGAACTCGTCGCGCAGTTTTCCGGCAAGCTGCAAATCCTCGGCTTTACGCTGGACGATGGGTACCACGCAGGCCAGTACCTGCGTGCAACAGACATTGAAATGGCGGCCAGCGGCGTCGCCTTCAGCGTGCGCGGCGTGCGCTTCCTCGCCCCGGTGGTGGGTCAGTTCAACGTCGCCAACCTGCTGGCGGTGATCGGTGTGCTGCTGCTGCGCGGCATCCCGCTGGAGGGCTGTGTGCCGGCCATCGCCGCCCTGAAGCCTCCGCCGGGACGCATGCAGGCGCTCGGCGGCGAGAATGCCCCGCTGGTAGTGGTCGACTACGCCCACACCCCGGACGCCCTGGAAAAGGTGCTCTTCACGCTGCGGCCCACCGCAGCAGCGCGCGGCGGCAAGCTGGTCTGTGTGTTCGGCTGCGGCGGCGACCGTGACCCCGGCAAGCGTCCGCAAATGGGTGCCATTGCCGAGCGGCTGGCCGACGCGGTGGTACTCACCAGCGACAACCCGCGCAGCGAAGAGCCGCAAGCCATCATCGCGGCCATCCGTGCCGGCATGGCATCGTCACCGGCCATCGAGCTAGATCGTGCCACGGCCATCAATAAGGCGATCCGGCTGGCCGCTGCCCGCGACATCGTCCTGCTCGCCGGCAAGGGGCACGAACCCTATCAGGAGATCGCCGGTGTGCGCTTGCCCTTCTCGGACCTTGAAACCGCAAAGTCGGCGCTGGCGGGACGGCCATGCTGACGCTACAAGCGACCGCAGAGATTCTCGCCGGCCAGCAGACCGGACGTAATACCGACTACACCAGCGTCGGCAGCGATTCGCGCGCCGTCGTGCCGGGCATGCTGTTCGTCGCACTGAAGGGCGAACGTTTCGACGGCCATGATTACGTCGCTGAGGTCATCGCGCAGGGTGCGGCCGGCGCGTTGGTCAGCCATGAGTTCGCCGCCGCGCATTCCGCACTGCCGCTGGTCGCAGTGGACGATCCCCGGCTGGCGCTCGGCCAACTCGCCGCCCACTGGCGGGCACGCTTCACCATCCCGCTGATTGGCATCACCGGCAGCAACGGCAAGACCACGGTCAAGGAAATGTGCGCCGCCATCCTGCGCGCCGACTTCGGCCAGAACAGCGTGCTGGCCACTGCCGGCAACCTCAACAACGACATTGGCCTGCCCCTTACCTTGCTGAAATTGCGCGGCACGCACCGCGCGGCGGTGATCGAGATGGGCATGAACCATCCGGGCGAGATCGCCTATCTCACCGACATCGTGCGGCCGACCGTCGCCGTGGTGAATAATGCCCAGCGGGCGCACCTCGCCGGCCTCGGCACCCTTGCTGAGGTGGCGCGTGCCAAGGGCGAAATTTTTGCCGGGCTTGCTGCGGAGGGCAGCGCGATCATCAATGTCGACGATCCGCAGGCCGCACTGTGGCGCGACCTCAATCGCGAACGGCAAATCATCACGTTCGGTTTTGGCTCGGAGGCCGACGTGCGCGGCCAATCGGCGCCCCACGGCTTCGGCTCGGAACTCGCTTTGCATACTCAGCAGGGCGAAGCGACCCTGCATCTGCCGCTGCCGGGCCGGCACAATGCCGGCAACGCGCTGGCCGCCACGGCGGCCTGCCTGGCCGCCGGCGTTCCACTCGCCGCGATCGTGCGTGGTCTCGAACAGTTCAACAACGTCAAGGGTCGCCTTGATCGTAAATTGGCAATGCATGGCGCGATGCTAATCGACGACAGCTACAACGCCAACCCCGATTCGATGCGCGCCGCCATCGATGTGTTGTCCACCCTGCCGGGCCGGCGCATCTTCGTCTTGGGCGACATGGGCGAAGTGGGCGAGGCCGCCGGCCAGTTGCACGACGAGATCGGCGGCTACGCGAAAAGCCAGGGCATCGAGCACCTGTTCGCCCTCGGCGAAAAGAGCCTCGCCGCCGTCCATAACTTCGATGGTGGCGCACGACATTTCACGAGTGTCGACGCACTGGTGTCCGCGCTGAAACCGCTGCTGGACAAGGAGACGACCGTACTGGTCAAGGGTTCGCGCTTCATGCGCATGGAGCGCGTAGTCGCGGCAATCGAGGAGCCCGACCATGCTGCTTGATCTGTTCGAATGGCTGGCGCGCGACATTCGCGCCTTCAATGTCTTCGGCTACATCACACTGCGCGCTGTATTGGCGACGATGACGGCGCTGACGATTTCCTTCATCCTCGGCCCGACGGTGATCCGCTGGTTGACGGCGAAGAAGATCAGCCAGGCGGTACGCGACGACGGACCGCAAACCCACCTGGTCAAGGCGGGCACGCCCACCATGGGCGGCGCGCTGATCCTCCTGTCGCTGGGCATTTCGACGCTGCTGTGGGCCGACCTGTCCAATCGCTTCATCTGGATCGTGCTGATCGTCACCTTCGGCTATGGCGCGGTCGGCTGGGTAGACGACTGGCGCAAGGTGGTGTATCGCAACCCGGAGGGTTTGTCGGCGAAAGCCAAATATTTCTGGCAATCGCTGATCGGCATCGTCGCGGCGGTGTGGATCGCCTTCTCGATTTCGGCACCGAACAGCGAAAAGGCCTTCGAACTGTTCCTGCATTGGGCCGGTAGCGGCTTCACGCTTGACCTGCCGACCAAGGCCGACCTGATCGTACCCTTCTTCAAGAGCATCTCCTACCCGCTCGGCATGTTCGGTTTCATCATCCTCACCTATCTGGTGATCGTCGGCAGCAGCAACGCCGTCAACCTCACTGACGGTCTCGACGGCCTCGCCATCCTGCCCACCGTGATGGTCGGCGCGGCGCTCGGCATCTTCGCTTATGTCGCCGGCCATGCCGGTTTCTCCAAATACCTGCTGCTGCCTTACATTCCGGGTGCCGGCGAACTGACGGTGTTCTGCGGGGCCTTGGCTGGCGCAGGGCTGGGCTTCCTGTGGTTCAACGCCTACCCGGCCGAGGTGTTCATGGGCGATGTCGGCGCGCTGGCGCTCGGCGCGGCGCTCGGCGCGGTGGCGGTGGTCGCCCGCCAGGAGATCGTGCTGTTCATCATGGGCGGCGTGTTCGTCGCCGAGACGCTGTCGGTGATGTTGCAGGTCTCGTGGTTCAAATACACGAAATGGAAAACCGGCACCGGCCAGCGCATCCTGCGCATGGCACCGCTCCACCATCATTACGAACAATCAGGCTGGAAGGAAACGCAGGTCGTGGTGCGCTTCTGGATCATCACCATCCTGCTGGTACTGTTCGGCCTGTCCACCCTGAAGATCAGGTAATGGAACTGAACGGCAAGCACGTCCTGATCCTCGGCCTTGGCGAATCGGGCCTGGCCTGCGCCCGCTGGTGTGACCGGCAGGGCGCACGGGTGCGCGTGGCCGATACGCGCGCCGCGCCCCCCTATCTGGATGAACTGAAAAGCCGTCTCGCCAGCGCCAACTTTTTGGGTGGAGAATTCGACAAGAAGCTGCTCGACGGCATCGATTTGCTGGTGCTCTCGCCCGGCCTGTCGCCGGGCATGATGATCGTCATCCATGCCCGTGCGCAGGGTATCCCGGTCGTCGGCGAAATTGAACTGTTCGGTCAGGCGCTGCGCGACCTGAAACAGCGTGTCCCCGTGCTGGCCATCACCGGTACCAATGGCAAGACCACCTCCACCGCGCTCACCGGCGACTTGATCGCATCCACCGGTCGCAGTGTCGGTGTCGCGGGCAACATTTCGCCGGCGGCGCTGGACGCCCTGATGGACTGCCAGGATCGTGGCACCTTGCCTGAGCTCTGGGTCCTCGAACTGTCGAGCTTCCAGCTCGAAACGACTGAAACACTGAATGCCACCGCCGCCACGGTGTTGAACATTTCCGACGACCATCTCGACCGCTACATCGACCTGGCCGATTATGCGAGCACCAAGGCGCGCATCTTCCAGGGTGACGGGGCGCAGGTGCTCAATCGCGACGACGTGCGCGTCAGGTGCATGGCGATTCCCGGCCGCAACTTGATCACCTTTGGCCTGGATGCACCGGCCGACGCACAGGATTTCGGCCTGCGGCAGAACCGCGGCGCAGGCTGGCTGGTGCAAGGCGACCGCTGGCTGCTGCCGGTCAACGAATTGCCGATCGCGGGCTTGCACAACGCCGCCAATGCGCTGGCCACCCTGGCACTGTGTACCGCTATCGGCATCGATGCGGTGTCTTTGCTGCCCGCATTACGCTCGTTCCGTGGCCTGGCGCACCGCGTCGAGAAAATCGCGGAGATCGATGGGGTTTCCTACTTCGACGATTCAAAAGGCACGAACGTCGGCGCCACGGTCGCGGCGTTGCAGGGCCTCGGTTGTGCTTCAGTCGTCATCCTCGGTGGCGACGGCAAGGGGCAGGACTTTTCGCCACTCAACACAGCGGTCACGAACCACGCGCATGGCGTGGTCCTGATCGGTCGCGATGCCCCGAAGATCCGTGCCGCGCTGGCGGGTTGCCGCGTGCCGTTAATCGACGCTGCGGACATGGACAGTGCCGTCGCGCTGGCGGCACAACGCGCCCGTCCCGGCGACGCAGTACTGATGTCGCCGGCCTGCGCCAGCTACGACATGTTCCGTAATTACACACATCGCGCCGAAGTCTTCCGTACAGCAGTCGCCCGCCTGGCCGATGCGAGGATGACACCATGAATACCGCCGTCCTCGGTCGCCGGCCCGGTACCTTGCGTGCTCCTGCAGAAATCGATCCGCTGCTGCTCTGGTCGGCTCTGGCACTCCTGCTGACCGGTCTGGTGATGGTCTATTCCGCCTCGATCGCCACCGCCGAAGGCTCGGCCTTCACGCGCCACCAACCGGCCTTCTTCCTGGTACGCCACGCAGTGTTCCTGTCGATCGGCCTGGTGGCGGGATTGATCGCCTTCCAGATTCCCCTGCGCTTCTGGCAGGAAGCCTCTCCCTGGCTTTTCCTGGGCGGGGTCGTTCTGCTGGCGGTGGTACTCATTCCAGGACTCGGACGTTCCGTAAACGGCGCACAGCGCTGGATCGGCCTTGGTCCGATCAACTTGCAGCCTTCCGAACTGATGAAGCTCTTCGCCGTCCTCTACGCCGCCGACTACACCACACGCAAGCTCACCCACATGGAAAGCTTCCGGCACGGCTTTTTCCCGTTGGCTGCTGTAATGCTGCTGGTGGGCGGGCTGCTGCTGAAAGAACCGGACTTCGGCGCCTTCGTCGTCGTCGCCGCCATCGCCTTCGGCATCCTGTTCCTCGGTGGCGTCAATGGGCGGATCTTCGCCCTGCTCGGCATCGTCGCCGTGATCGGCTTCGCCGCGCTGATCTATTTTTCTGACTATCGCCGCCAGCGCATCCTGTTCTACCTCGATCCCTGGCAGGATTCCTTCGGCAAGGGCTACCAGCTGTCGCACGCGCTGATCGCCTTTGGCCGGGGCGAATGGTTCGGCGTCGGGCTCGGCGCCAGCGTTGAAAAGCTGTTCTACCTGCCGGAAGCGCATACCGACTTCCTGCTGGCGGTGATCGCCGAGGAACTCGGCTTCGCCGGCGTGGTCGTCATCGTCAGCCTGTTCGCCGTGCTGGTCTGGCGCTGTTTCGTCATCGGCCGCCAGGCCCTGCTGCTCGACCGCATCTATGCCGGACTCGTAGCGCAGGGGATCGGCATCTGGTTCGGTTTCCAGAGCTTCATCAACATGGGCGTCAACATGGGCCTGCTGCCGACCAAGGGACTGACGCTGCCGCTGATGAGCTTCGGCGGCTCTGGCATCCTCGCCAACTGTCTCGCCATAGCCGTCCTGCTGCGCGTCGACTATGAGAACCGGCGCTTGATGCGGGGGTTACCGGTGTGAAGAACTATAAAACCATCGTCATCATGGCCGGCGGCACCGGCGGGCACATCATGCCCGGCCTCGCCGTTGCCGACGCACTCAAGCAACGCCACTGGCGCGTGGTCTGGATGGGCCACCCGGACGGCATGGAGGCGAAACTGGTCCCGGCCCGTGGCTATGAGATGGCCTGGGTACGTTTCGCCGCGCTGCGCGGCAAGGGCATCCTGCGCAAGCTCCTGCTGCCCCTCAATCTGCTGCGCGGTTTTTTCCAGGCCCGGAAGCAACTGGCATACCTCAAGCCCGCCGTCGTCCTTGGCATGGGCGGCTTCATCAGCTTTCCCGGCGGCATGATGGCGGCACTCGCCGGCATTCCACTGGTGCTGCACGAGCAGAATTCGATTGCCGGTCTTGCCAATCGCGTGCTGGCCAAGGTCGCCAACCGCGTGCTCACCGGCTTTCCCGAGACGCTGAAAAAAGGGCAATGGACCGGCAACCCGGTACGGCCCGAAATCGCCGTCCTGCCAGCGTCGACTTTTCGCTACGGCGAGCGGACTGGGAAACTGCACGTGCTGGTGATCGGCGGCAGCCTCGGCGCGCAAGCGCTGAACGACGTACTGCCCAAGGCATTGGCGCTGATTCCCGCCGACGAACGGCCGGAAGTCGTGCATCAGGCCGGCGAACAGCATATCGGCGCGCTACGCGCCGCCTATGCAGCCGCCGGGGTACAGGCCAATACCGTCGCGTTCATCGAGGACATGGCCGGCGCCTATGCCTGGGCTGACCTCGTCATCTGCCGCGCCGGCGCCCTGACGATCGCCGAACTGGCCGCCGCCGGGGTCGCGAGCATCCTTGTGCCTTTTCCGCATGCGGTCGACGATCACCAGACCGCTAACGCGCAGTTCCTGGTACAGGCCGGCGCGGCGATGCTGCTGCCGCAACAGGAACTGACGCCCGAACGACTGGCCATGCTGCGCAATCTGTCACGCGCCCAGTTGCTCGAAATGGCCGAGAAGGCACGTGGCCTGGCCATGCCAGACGCCACCGCCAATGTCGCCAAAATCTGTGAGGAAATCTGCAAATGAAGCATAAGGTCAAGCACATCCATTTCGTCGGTGTCGGGGGTTCCGGCATGAGCGGCATCGCCGAGGTGCTGGCAAACCAGGGCTTCGAGGTCAGCGGTTCCGATCTTGCCGAGTCGACGACGACGCGCCGGCTGGCCAAAGTGGGCATCCGCATCGCCATCGGTCATGCCGCGAAAAACGTAACCGGCGCCGACGCCGTCGTGGTCTCGACAGCCGTGAAGGAAGACAACCCGGAAGTCGTCGTCGCCCGCGAACGCCACATCCCGATCGTGCCGCGCGCCCAGATGCTGGCCGAGCTGATGCGTCTGAAGCAGGGCATCGCCATCGCCGGCACCCACGGCAAGACAACGACGACCAGCCTGGTCGCCAGTTGCCTCGCCGAGGCCGGGCTCGACCCGACCTTCGTGATCGGCGGCCGGCTCATCTCGGCCGGCGCTAACGCGCGGCTCGGCAGCGGCGAATTCCTCGTCGCCGAGGCCGACGAGTCGGACGCCTCCTTCCTGTTCCTGTCGCCGGTGATCTCGGTGGTGACCAACATCGACCAGGACCACATGGACACCTACGGCCAGGACTTCGGCAAGCTCAAGCAGGCCTTCGTCGATTTCGTCCATCGCCTGCCTTTCTACGGCGTGGCGGTGATGTGCCTCGACGATCCGCATGTCCGGGAGATCCTGCCGGCCATCGCCAAGCAGGTGGTCACTTACGGCTTTACCGAAGACGCGAACATCCGTGCCGAAAACGTGCGGGCCAGTGGTGACGGAAGCGGCAGGATGCACTTCGACTGCGTGCGCACCAATGGTTCGGTGTCGCGTTTCCCGGTCACGCTCAACCTGCCCGGCGAGCACAACGTGCGCAACGCGCTGGCCGCCATCGCCGTGGCGACAGAAGTCGGCGCTGGCGATACGGCAATCCAGGCAGCCCTGGCTGAATTCAACGGCGTCGGCCGGCGCTTCCAGCGCTACGGCGAGGTCAGTTTGGCGGCGGGCGGCAGTTTCACCCTGATCGACGACTACGGCCACCACCCGGCTGAAATGGTGGCCACGCTGACCGCCGCACGTGGTGCCTTTCCCGGCCGGCGCATCGTGCTGGCCTTCCAGCCACATCGCTACACGCGTACGCGCGACTGCTTCGAGGATTTCATCAAGGTCCTGTCGGCCGCCGACGGCGTGTTGCTAGCCGAAGTCTATGCGGCCGGCGAAGCACCGATCGTCGCCGCCGATGGCCGTTCCCTCGCCCGTGCGCTGCGGGTTGCGGGGAAAGTGGAACCGGTGTTCGTCGAGGACATCGCCGCCATGCCACAGGCCATCCTCGACGCCGCGCAGGATGGCGACGTGGTCATCACCCTAGGTGCCGGCTCGATTGGCTCAATACCAGCCCAATTGGTTGCGGGCAAATTGGGAGTGGCATGATGGAAGTTCGCCCCAATGAATCGATGGCGCAGCATGTCACCTGGCGGGCCGGCGGTTGCGTCGCCCTGGCCTGCTTCCCGAAAAACCTCGATGATCTCGCCGCCTTCATGGCGACGCTGCGCCACGACGAACCGCTGCTGCTGGTCGGCCTCGGCTCGAACCTGCTGATCCGGGACGGTGGCTTCGACGGCACGGCCATATTCACGCATGGTGCGCTCGATACCTTGCGACTCGAAGCCGATGGTTCGCTCTATGCCGAAGCGGGGGTCGCTTCACCCAAGCTGGCGCGCTTCGCGGCAACCCACGACCTCGCCGGCGCCGAATTCCTTGCCGGCATTCCCGGCACGCTCGGCGGCGCACTGACCATGAACGCCGGCTGCCACGGTGCGGAGATCTGGCAATATGTCGAGCGGGTGCGCATGCTCGACCGGCAGGGCCAATTCATCGACCGCACGTCGGCCGATTTCGCCATCGGCTATCGCCGCGCCGGCCTCAAGGAAAACACGGATGAAATCTTCGCTGCCGCCTGGCTGCGCTTTCCCGCCGGTGACGGTGCCATTGCCCGCGAAAAGATCAAGGCCCTGCTGGAAAAGCGCAGCGCCACCCAGCCACTTGCTTTGCCGAATGCCGGTTCGGTGTTCCGCAATCCGCCCGGCGACCATGCGGCGCGGCTGATTGAGGCAGCCGGCCTGAAGGGCTTCGAGGAAGACGGGGCGCGCGTGTCCGAAAAGCATGCAAATTTCATCGTTAATCCGCAGGGCAAAGCCACGGCGAGCGCGATAGAAAGCTTAATCGGCCGGATTCAGGCCACGGTGAAGGACAGGTTTGGCATCGAACTGATACGCGAAGTGCGCATTCTCGGGGTAAGGTCTTGAAAGACATCAAATTCGGCAAGGTCGCAGTGCTGATGGGCGGACATTCCGCCGAGCGCGAGATTTCGCTGATTTCCGGCGCGGCCGTGCTGGAGGCATTGCTGTCGGCCGGTGTCGAGGCCAGCGCCTTCGATCCCGCCGAGCGGCCGATCTGGACCCTGGCCGAACTCGGCGTCGAGCGCGTCTTCAATATCCTGCATGGCGGGGCCGGCGAAGACGGCACCATCCAGGGTGCGCTTGACCTGTTGGGCATTCCCTACACCGGCAGCGGCGTCATGGCTTCCGCGCTGGCGATGGACAAGATCCGCACCAAATGGATCTGGCAGGTTGCCGGCGTGCCGACGCCGCGCTCACGCGTCGTCCAGTCTGCCGACGAAGGCTCGGCGGTGATCGCCGAACTCGGGCTACCGCTGATCGTCAAACCGGTACGCGAAGGCTCGTCGATCGGCGTCACCAAGGTCGCCCGGCCCGAAGAATTCGCCGCTGCTTTCTCGACAGCACGCTCTGCTGTCGCCGGACATATCGATACCGTGATGGCCGAAGCGTTTGTCACCGGGACCGAACTCACTGCGGCCGTGCTCGGCCGTACCGTCCTGCCGCTGGTGCGCATCGAAGCACCGGAAGGCCGCTACGACTACGAAAACAAGTATTTCACCGATGCCGTGCACTACCGCTGCCCGGCGGGTCTATCGGCCGAACTCGAGGCAGACATCGCCGATACCGTACTGGCGGCCTTCGATGCGCTCGGCTGCAACGGCTGGGGCCGGGCCGACCTGATCCTGTCGGCAGACGGCAGCTTTAGCCTGCTCGAAATGAACACCAATCCCGGTATGACCGGGCATTCGCTGGTGCCGATGGCGGCCCGTGCCGCCGGCACCGACTTTTCAGCCTTGGTACTGGCGATTCTCGCGGAGGCACGTTGTGGCCAGGCATAAGGATCCGCGCAGCGCGGACGAACCCGGTGGGCTGTGGCACCAGCCGGCGCTGATGAACCTGCTGGCCGACCTGTTGATCGTGCTGGCCACCTCCGCACTCGCCTGGGCTGCGCTGATGGCGCTGCAGCGCCTGCCGGTGTTTCCCTTGCGCGAGCTCGTGCTGACCCATTCCCCTAGCAAGCTGACGGCGGACCAACTGGAACACACGGCACGTACCGGGCTGGTCGGTAATTTCTTCACCGTCGATCTCGACGCGGCACGCGCGTCTTTCGAAAAACTACCCTGGGTGCGCAAGGCCACGGTACAACGCCAGTGGCCAGGCGGGCTGGCGCTCACCCTCGAGGAGCATGAGGCACGGGCGCGCTGGCAGTATCCGAATGACCAGCAGGGACTGGTCAACACCCACGGGGAGATCTTCTTGGCGGAGCCACCGCAGAACGCGGCCTCGCTACCCCTCTTCACCGGACCGCAGGGCAGTGCGGCCGAATTGCTGCAGCGTCATGGCGAATTCAGCACGGCACTGGCCAGCCTTGGCCGCCGCATCGAGCGCCTGTCGCTGTCACCGCGTCTCGCCTGGCAAATCCGGCTCGACGATGGCGTGGCCATCGAACTCGGCCGCGATGAGCAACAGCACCCGCTTTCCGAGCGGTTGGCGCGTTTCATCGCGCATTACGACAACGTAAAGGCGCGCATGGACAAGCTGCGCATCGCCGACATGCGTTATCCGAACGGTTTCGTGCTGGTGGGCACCGCCAGCAACCCGCGGGCAGGACAAAAGTCATGAGCAAGGACAAGAACCGCGACCTGATCGTCGGTCTCGACATCGGCACCTCGAAGATCGTTGCCATCGTCGCCGAACTCAACCCCGAGGGCCAACTCGCCATCCTCGGCATCGGCACTCAGGATACGCAGGAAGCGCGCGGCCTCAAGAAGGGCGTGGTGGTCAACATCGAGGCGACCGTCAACAGCATCTCGAAGGCAATCGCGGAAGTCGAGATGATGGCCGGCCGCAAGGTCAAGGAAGTGTATACAGGCATCGCCGGCGGCCACATCAAGAGCAAAGATTCCAACGGCATGGCGGTGGTGAAAGACAAGGAGGTGACGCAGCTCGACGTTGCCCGCGCCATCGAAGCCGCCAATGCCACGCCGATCTCGGCCGACGACCAGATTTTGCACACGCTGGTGCAGGAATTCATCGTCGATGGCCAGGACGGCGTCAAGGAGCCGATCGGCATGGACGCCAAACGCCTCGAAGTGAAGGTGCACCTCGTCACCGGCGCCGTCACCGCCGTGCAGAACATCGTCAAGTGCGTGCGGCGCTGCGGCCTGGAGGTCGTCGATCTGGTGCTGCAACCGCTCGCCTCCGGCAACGCGGTACTCACCGAGGACGAGAAGGATGTCGGCGTCTGCCTGGTCGACATTGGCGGCGGCACCACCGACATCGCCGTCTTCAGCCAGGGCGCCATCCGCCACACCGCCGTGATTCCGATTGCCGGCGACCAGATCACCAACGACATCGCCATCGCGCTGCGCACCTCGACGCAGGATGCCGAGGAAATCAAGCTGCGCTACGGCGTCGCCTTGCACCAGTTCGCCGATCCGGAGGAGATGCTGGAAGTGCCCGGCGTCGGCGACCGGCCAGCCACCAGCCTGTCGCGCGCGACGCTGGCGGGCTTCATTCAGCCGCGTGTCGAAGAGATTTTCCAGAAGGTGCAGGACGAATTGACGCGCAGCGGCTATGCGCGCCTGTTGCGCGCCGGCATCGTACTCACCGGCGGCACGGCGCAGATGCCCGGCATGCCGCAGCTCGGCGAAGAAATATTCCACAACACGGTCAAGGTCGGCACGCCGCACTACAGCGGCAACCTGCGCGACTTCGTCAAGAACCCGCGCTATGCGACCGCCATGGGCCTGCTGCTCGAAGGCGTGGCACAGCAACAGCGGGGCAGCAAGGAACAACCCATGAGCATGGGACAGGTTTTGGTGCGCATGCGCACCTGGTTTGCACGGAATCTTTAACTTTTTGCAACAACAGGAGAGGCGAAATGTTCGAAATCATAGACAGGGATCCTAACGCCACGGTGATCAAGGTGGTCGGCGTCGGCGGGGCCGGCGGCAATGCCGTCGAACACATGATTCGCGAAGGCGTGGGCGGCGTCGAGTTCATCTGCTGCAACACCGACGCGCAGGCGCTCAAACACTCATCGGCCGGCATCAAGCTGCAACTCGGCCCCGGCCTCGGGGCCGGCGGCAAGCCCGAACGGGCACGAGAGCATGCCCAGAGCGAACGCGACAAGATCGCCGAAGCGCTGGCTGGTGCGCACATGTGCTTCATCACCGCCGGCATGGGTGGCGGCACCGGCACGGGCGCCGCACCCGTCATCGCCGAAGTGGCGCGCGAGTTGGGCGTCCTCACCGTCGCCGTCGTGACCAAGCCCTTCGAGTACGAGCGCAAGCGCCTCAAGATCGCGGAGGAAGGCCTGGCCGAACTTGCTCAGCATGTCGATTCGTTGATCGTCATCCTCAACGAAAAGCTGATGGAAGTGATGGGCGAGGACGTCGCCATGCTCGAAGCCTTCAAAGAAGCCGACAACGTGCTGAAGAACGCCGTCGGCGGCATCGCCGAAATCATCAACATCCCGGGCCTGGTCAACGTCGACTTCGAGGACGTGCGCACTGTGATGGGCGAGATGGGCAAGGCGATGATGGGTTCCGCAACGCAAGCCGGCGTCGACCGGGCGCGCATCGCCGCCGAGGCCGCTGTAGCCAGCCCGCTGCTGGAAGGCATCGAGTTGTCGGGAGCCAAGGGCGTGCTGGTTAACATCACGGCCAGCAGCTCTCTCGGCCTCAAGGAGTATAAGGAAGTCATGGCCACCATCCACAACTACACGGCGCCCGATGCCACCGTGATCTGTGGCGCGGTATTTGACGACAGCATGGAAGACCAGTTGCGCGTCACTGTGGTCGCCACCGGCCTCGGCTCGACCAGCCGGCGCCAGGAAAAGCCAGTCTTCAAGGCCTACGAGGGAGCCGGACAGCGCACCGGCACCGACAACATACCGATCGGGTTGGGCGCCTCGATAGCCACGGTCGGCAACATCATCACCGGCAGCGGCAGCGTGGATGACTTGTTCACACCAGGCCGCCAGCGCGACAGCCGCGCGCAAGCGATGACCGACACCGGCATGGACAAATACGACATTCCGGCCTTCCTGCGCAAGCAGGCCGACTGAACCGTCTGCTGTTCAAGGAAACGCCCGGGGGATCGCCTCCCTCCGGGCGTTTTTTATTGCCGTCGTTCGGCCAGCGCGTTGCTCAGGCGCACGAAGTCGGCAACGGAAAGAGTTTCAGCGCGCGCGGTGGGGGCAATCCCTTGGGCTTCCAACACCGCTTCGTCAACGAACTCCCGGAGCGTGTTCCTGAGCATTTTGCGACGCTGCGAGAACGCTGCCGACACCAAACGCGCGAACAATGCCTCATCCTGCGCCGTCCCGCCAGCGCCGACTTCTTCACGGTTCAGCGGAATCATGCGCACGATGGCCGAATCGACTTTCGGCGCCGGGTTGAAAGCGCCGGGTGGCACGACGAACAGGCGCTCCATGAAGTAGCGATATTGCAGCATGACCGACAGGCGCCCGTAATCGCTGGAACCGGGCGCGGCGACCATGCGATCGACGACCTCTTTTTGCAGCATGAAGTGCATCTCGCTCACCCGGTCGGCATAATCAGCCAGATGGAACAGCAAGGGGCTGGAGATGTTGTAGGGCAGGTTGCCGACGATTTTGAGTGGCCCGGTTGCCCCGGCTGCCTTAAGTGCGCCGAAATCGAATACGAGCGCGTCGCCTTCATGGATGGTCAGCCGTTCGGGGGGATAGCGCTGACGCAGCCGGGCAATCAGATCGCGGTCGATCTCGACGACGTGCAGGTGATCCAACCACTCCAGCAGCGGTTCGGTCAAGGCCCCGAGGCCGGGGCCGATTTCGACCACCGTATCGCCAGCGCGTGGCGCGATGGCGTCGGCGATCTTGCGGATGATGCCCGGTGAGACGAGAAAGTTCTGGCCGAAGCGCTTGCGAGCTTGATGGGTACTCATGCCGCCTTGCGCCGGGCCATATCGATGGCGGCCTCTACCGCTGCAAACAGGCTGGTCGATGAAGCCTTGCCGGTGCCGGCCAGATCCAGCGCGGTACCGTGATCCACCGAAGTGCGGATGATGGGCAGGCCCAGCGTGACGTTGATGCCCTCGTCGAAGGCGGCGTACTTGAGCACCGCGAGGCCCTGATCGTGATACATCGCCAGTTGCGCATGCGAGCCCGCCAGCACGTTTTTCGTGAACAGCGTATCCGCCGGCAGGGGGCCGACCAGGTTCATGCCTTCCTTGCGCAATTTCTCCAGTACCGGGGTGATGACCTCGATTTCTTCGCGTCCCATGTGGCCGCCCTCGCCGGCATGCGGGTTGAGCCCCGCGACCAGGATGCGCGGCGCGATATAACCAAACTTGTTACGCAGCTCGGCATGCAGGATGCGAATCGTGGTCTCGAGTTCGCCCGCTGTGATCGCAGCAGGAACGTCCTTGAGCGGCAGGTGGGTCGTCGCCAGAGCCACGCGCAACCCGCCACCGGCCAGCAGCATCACCACACGTGGCGTAGCGGTTTTTTCGGCAAGGTATTCGGTGTGGCCAGTGAAAGGAATGCCGGCATCGTTGATGACGCCCTTATGCACCGGTGCGGTAACCATCGCGGCAAACTCGCCGGACTGACAGCCGGCTAGCGCGCGGTCGAGCAGTGCCAGGACATAAGGCGCATTGGCCGGATCGAGCCGTCCTGCCAGAGCCGACTTTTTCAGCGGCACATGCAGGATGTCCAGACCAGACAGGTTGCGGCCCATCTGGCGGGCACGGCTCTCCAGCAAATCGCGATCGCCGAGCACCACGATGCGGGCGTCGAACTGCCGGTCGGCGAGTGTGATACAGATGTCCGGACCGATGCCCGCAGGTTCGCCTGACGTTAACGCAATAACCGCTAGATCAGCGCTCTTCAAGCCGATATTCGACATAGGCACGGTCACGCATCTGCCTCAGCCAGTCCTCGTAGGCCTCGTCGGACTTGCGTTCGCGCAACGCTTGGCGTGCCATCAGGCGCTTGCGTTCGTCGCCGGCCTCGGCATTCTTGCGCTCCTGCACCTGGATCAGGTGCCAGCCGAACGGCGACTGCACCGGCTTGCTGAGTTCGTTGAGCTTGAGGGCATCCATCGCCCGCTCGAAATCGGGCACCGTATCGCCCTGGTAGAGCCAACCCAGGTCGCCACCCTTGGCGGCGGAGAGGTCGTTGGAATAGAGGCGCGCCAGTTCGGCGAAATCGGCACCGTTGTCGAGGCGCTCCTTGAGGCCTTCCAGCTTGCGGCGCGCCTCGTCCGAGGAGATGAGTTCATTCACCTTGATGAGGATATGCCGCGCTCGCGTCTGACGGATGGTCTCGTTGGCGGCGCTGCCACCCTTGCGGTCGAACAGTTTGACGATGTGGAAGCCGGCCGGGCTTCTCAGGATGCCACTGACATCACCGGGCTTCATGGTGGCGAGCGCATCGGCATACAGAGATGGCAAACGGTCCTGCGGCCGCGGTTCGATCATGCCACCGGCCATCGCATCAGGCGCCTCGGAATAACTGGCGGCGATCTGGCCGAAATCCTCGCCGTTGCGGATACGTGCCAGCGCTTCTTCGGCACGGCGGCGTAACTGGGCCAGCCGCGCCGGATCAGCCTGCTCCGGCACACGCACGATGATGTGGCCGATCGCCACCACGGCCGCCTGATTCGTCTGCTGGGGATTGGCCAGGTAGTTGTCGATCTCGCCATCCGAAACAACGATGCGGCTCTCGACCTCGCGGTCGCGCAGGCGGGCAACGGTCATTTCTTCGCGAATGTCTTCGCGGAACCGGCGCCAATCGATACCGTCCTTCTCGAGCGCGGCGCGGAACTGGGCCAGTGGCATGCGATTGTTTTCGGCGATACGGCGCAGGGCATTGTCCAGTTCGGCATCGGGAATGCGCAGGCCGGTTTCCCTGGCGAACTGGATCTGCACCCGGTCGACGATCAGGCGTTCGAGCACCTGTTTTTCAAGCACATCGCGCGCGGGCAGAGGGGTGCCACGCTGACGCAACTGCCGCACCACGGTAGCCATGCGGTCGCGCAACTCATACGCAGTGATCGCCTCATCATTGACTACCGCGATGACACGGTCGATGGCGATGGGCTGGCGCGACTGGGCCTGCGTAAAGGACGCTACCAGCAGGAAGCAGATGCAAAGCAGTAATCTTTTCATGGGTGGATCGTTAATACTCGGCAAAGACCGGATCGGCTGTCGGCTGATTGATGTTGCCATAGCCGGGAATATTGCGACGCAACAGGTTCATTGGATTCGATCCGATCTTGGAAAAGTCGTTGAGTTCCAGCTGGAAAAAGAACGCCGTCGTCGGCTTCTCGGCGATCGTGGCTTGTCGCTGGAGAACAACGCGGCCAGTCCAGCATCCGGCGTTGTATTCCAGGCCACCGATCGTCTCGATCACCCGTTTTTCCTCCAGTGAATAGTTGTAACGCCCGACCCCATACCACCCGCCGGACAGCGGCCATTGGGTGGAGATATCAACCTGGTCAATATCGGAAATCTTCTGCGTACCCGTATCGTAGATGCCGCGCGCAAAGCGGTAGCCGGCGTTGATGATCTTGCCGGCTTCCGGCCGATAACGCATAGTGAGATTGAAGCGCTCTGTGCGGGCATCGCGCGGGTTGTACTGCCATGCGGTATCGGCAAAGACATTCTCCGTCACTCGCCCGGCCAGCGAGCCGAGGAGATCCGCTGATCGTCCGGAGCGCATGGTTTCTCCCGGCATGGATGCGCCTTCATATTGAGTGGTGAAGTAATAGCGCGTACCAAGCAATGCACGCAAAACCTCGGCGCCGCTGGTCGGATCGAGAATGCGCGAAGTGGCCGCCAAGGTCAACTGATTGGCATCACCGATGCGATCATTGCCGGAATAGCGGTTTTCGGTGAACATCGAGGCATAGTTGAAGTCCATCACGCTTGAATCCATAACCGGAATCTGGCTCTGGTCGCGACGGGGGATATAGGTATAGAAGGCACGCGGTTCGAGCGTCTGGAGGTAGGACTGACCGAACAATTGGGTATCGCGCTCGAACACCACTCCGCCATCGATACTGAAAACCGGCACAGAAATACTCTGCTGATCAGGTGCTTTCTTCCAATAATTTGTCCAAGCTCTATATTGACGACCATTGCCATCTAATAAGTCTAGATCGGGGCGGCTTTGACCATCGAGAGAATAACTGGCTGTATGAATACCCACCTTCGGCGTTACCCAAAAAGCTGAAGTACTAAAGGGCAAGGAAAGTTGGGGGTACATCACTGTTCGCTTGGCGAGGACATAATCCGGATGGTCAAAATCTACGAAGCTCGCCTGAAAATTAAGCGCCATTCCGAAGGGTAGGTCATAGCGATTCGCTAACACACTTACCTCGGGCAGCTTGCGATAGGGTTGTTGTGTTTGCTCTTTGTGAAGGGTCTGCCAGGACTGCATGGTTACGCCCGCGCTGTACCAAGGCCCACCGAGTGTCGCCGAACCGACCTTACTGAGATTAGTCAGGGTTGTCGACTGGAGGCGACTGGACAGGTCGTTGAAATAGTCGCTGTCGGAAACGCCATTCAGGTTTAGCATTGTTGTGACAGTGTGACCTGGCAACAGCGAAATGAAATTCTGGGTATGCATGACGGAATAGCCCCAGCGTTTCCGTTCATACAGGTTGTCATCCAGATATTCGAGTCGGATCGTGCCCTTATCTAGCTGCGAATTACCGTTCAATGATGGATTGGTCAGCAATGTATTCCGATTATGTTGGTCATCCAGCAGATAGCGAAACTCGCTACTCATCTGCAAGCCACGCTTGGTCATGTAGCGTGGGGTGATGGTCGCATCCATGTCAGGCGCGATGTTCCAGAACCAGGGGGTCGCCACCTCAAAACCGCTCTTGTTCGACGAGCCGAGCGTGGGGGGCAGGAAACCGCTCTTCCTGTCATTGTTCAGAGAAAAATTCAAGTAGGGTGTATAGAAAATCGGTACATCCATGAAACGCACAGTGACACCGCGACCTTTGCCTACCTCGGTGTTGTAGTCGAGGTCCAGTTCATCGACGTAGATTTCCCAATCGCGCTGCCCCGGTTTGCAGGTGCTGTAGCTTGCCTTGGAGAGGCGATACTGGTCTTCCCCACGGAACTCCATGCGCTCGGCAACTCCGCTGCCCGTAACCGGCGGAAGGGAAATCAATCTTCCCGTATTGGCAATCGCCTTGCCGCTATCCGTGATCGACGGCAGGCCGGTCAGTGTCAGGGCAGGCTCAGGGACGGGCTTCTGCTCCTTTCTGATGGCATAGGCTGGCGATTCGAACTCGCCGGTACTTTCTTCCATGCGCATGCGCAGACGCGGCCCGGCGATGCGGGCATCCGGTGAGACGAGCACCACATTGCCCACCGACTCGATTTCGTCCTCGGCGACGCGGTAGATGATGCGGTCGGCACGCAGTGAATCCCCGCCCCGGTTAAGTTCAGCATTGCCCTCAGCCACCATCTCGACATCATTGACCCCGGCGATCCTGCGTGCGACGACGATGGTCGGCGCCGAATTCTTGTCGACGTGCGACATGGGGGTCGTCGAGGGATGTGGAATCAGGCCGGCGGCCACGTGGGCAGAATACAGGGCAGGAAGATCCGGCCGCTCTGCCACCTGAGGCGGCTCAGCGATCTCCGGCTTGACCCCTTGACGGGCCAGCGCGGTACCCCCGAGCAAGGCCGGATCAACCCTCAGGGGTGGCAGATTCTGGGCAGTCTTAGCCGGTCCTCCAGTTGCCGGTAGCAGGGCGGTGGCCGGCAATAGCGGTGCCGTGCGCATTGCCGCAGAGTCGGACGATGCGGCAGTCGAAGTTTGGGAACGAGGGGCAGGGGCCGTCGCCAGATCGCGTGCCACGGGAGGCGGGGACACCGGCTTGACTTCTACGCCAGGACGTGGACTGGCCGGCATGGTCGTCACGGCTGGGTTAGGCGCATCGCCTTGAGTGCTGGCTGGCGTGGCTTCCTTGGCTGGCGAGGCTGTGGGAACAACGGGAGCCGGCTTGATGGGGGACCCACCCAACAACGTGGGATCGACACGGAGCGGGGGCAGGCTTTCGGCAGCCAATACGACGGAAGCGGCGCTTGCCAGTATCAGCAAGCCAACCGCCTGTACCTTCCGTCCCAACCATGCCGAAGACATTATCGCCGCCTGCTCCGCTGCCAGCCTGTATGCCTCGCGCACCGGGGCGCAGGCAAAGCCAATGATAGAATTGGGGAATTCTAACACCTAGGCGGAATCCCCCACGTGGAGCGGATCAAGCAGATTCAAGACTGGCTGCAAGAGCGCTGTTCGGGGCGCCACTTCTCTCTGGTTCCGGCCTCGAACGACGCCAGCTTTCGACGTTACTTCCGCGTATCCTTTGCCGACGGGGAAACCGCCATCGTGATGGATGCCCCTCCCGAGCGGGAAGACATCCGGCCATGGCTGCATGTCCAGCAACTGTTTGCAGCTGCCGGCACGCAGGTGCCCGCAGTGCTGGATCAAGACATCGAGCACGGCTTCCTGCTTCTTTCTGACCTCGGTTCGACCACCTATCTTGCCGCACTGGCCGACAACGCCGATGCCGACCATCTTTACCGGGCCGCGCTCGACACATTGATCGACATCCAGTGCAGCAGTCGTCCCGGCACTTTGCCCGCCTACGATCGGGCAGTTCTCAAGCGGGAACTCGACCTATTCCCCGACTGGTACCTCGGCAAACACGTGCCCATCACCTTCGGCGATACGCAGCGCAATGCGCTCGCAGTGGTGTTCGAAAAAATCCTCGCAGTGAATCTCGCCGAGCCGACGGTTTATGTGCATCGCGACTACCACTCGCGCAACCTGATGGTCACGGGTGAACGTCCCGGAGTGATCGACTTCCAGGATGCGGTTTACGGCCCCATCACCTACGATCTCGTCTCGCTGCTCAAGGATGCCTATGTCGAGTGGGATGAGGAACGCACCCTCGACTGGCTGGCCCGCTACTGGGAAAAAGCGCGCAAGGCCGGTCTGCCGGTGCGTAGCGATTTCGGCGAATTCTTCCGCGACTATGAATGGATGGGCGTACAGCGCCATGTGAAGGTGCTCGGCATCTTCGCGCGCCTGTTTCATCGCGACGACAAGGATGGCTATCTCAAGGACATGCCGCTCGTCGCCAAGTATCTGGGTGCCACCTGTGCACGCTATGTCGAGTTGGCACCCCTGCTGCGCCTGCTTGACCAGATCGACAACCGTCAGGCGCAAGTGGGCTACACGTTTTGAAGGCGACTCATTGAAAGCCATGATCCTGGCTGCGGGTCGCGGCGAACGCATGCGCCCGCTCACCGACCGGATGCCGAAACCGCTCCTGCCGGTGGCCGGCAAACCCCTCATCGTCTGGCATCTCGAGCGGCTGGCACGTGCAGGCTTCCGCGGCATCGTCATCAACCACGCATATCTCGGCGACCAGATCGAAGCACTGCTCGGCACGGGTGCTGCATGGGGCCTGTCGATCCGCTATTCCGCCGAACCACAGGGCGCGCTGGAAACCGCCGGTGGCATTGCCAACGCCCTGCCATTGCTCGGTGAAGATCCTTTCCTCGTCGTCAATGGCGACATCTATTGCGACTGGGATTTTTCACGTGCGCGGCTCGGCAATGCGCTCGCCCACCTGGTGCTGGTCGATAACCCCACTCACCACCCCAACGGCGACTTCACATTGGTCGATGGAAAAGTCGGCGCTGGCGAGACGGCAAGATTGACGTTCAGCGGCATCGGCATCTACCACCCGGCGCTCTTCGCCGGCATCCCCCGCGGCCAGCCCGCCAAGCTCGCGCCGTTGCTGCGCGAAACGATCGATGCCGGACTCATCAATGGCGAACATCACGCCGGCCGATGGGTCGATGTCGGCACGCCGGAACGCCTCGCCGTACTGGATGCCGAGCTACGCGACGCGTGCTAGCATCTTTTCATGGCTGACAACCCTTTCCTGCAACGCAGACATTCCCTGCTCGCCCGCATGGGCAGCGGCGTGGCGGTCATCCCCACCGCCCCCGAGCATGTGCGCAATCGCGATACGACTTTCCTCTACCGCGCCGACAGCTACTTCCATTACCTGACCGGCTTTCCCGAACCCGAGGCTGTGCTGGTGCTTGTCGCTGGCGAGCATGCGCAATCGATCCTGTTCTGCCGCGACAAGGACATCGAAAAAGAGATCTGGGACGGTTTTCGTCATGGCCCCGTCGGCGCGCAGGAGTGTTTCGGTTTTGACGCCGCCTTTTCGATCAAGGAATTTGACACCAAGCTGGCCGAACTGCTCGCCGATCAGCCATCGCTCTGGTATTCCATAGGCCACGATGCCGCCTGGGATGTACGCATCGCCGCCGGGCTGAATGCCGTGCGGGCGCAGGCACGCGCAGGCAAGCGCGCGCCAGCGGTGATTCACGATGTACGCGCCGCACTCGACGACATGCGCCTCGGCAAGGACGCGCATGAAATCGCCCTGATGCGCAAGGCGGCCGCGATCGCCGGGGCCGCGCACCGGCGCGCGATGCGCTTCACGACACCCGGAAAAAACGAATGCGAAGTCGAGGCCGAGTTCCTCCACGAGTTCCGCCGTCAGGGCAGCCAGGCCCCCTCCTATTCACCCATCGTCGCCAGTGGTGCCAATGCCTGCGTGTTGCACTATGTCGACAACAATCGCATGCTGCGGGAGGGTGAACTGTTGCTCATTGACGCCGGCTGCGAAGTGGACGGCTACGCCAGCGACATCACGCGCACCTTCCCCGTAAATGGCCGCTTCTCCGGGCCGCAGGCGGATGTCTATGATCTCGTTTTCAATGCGCAGGTCGCCGCCGTCGCAGCCATCAAGCCCGAGGCATCCTTCCTTGACCCGCACACGGCGGCAGTACGCGTACTGGCGCAGGGCATGATTGACATGGAACTGCTCGAAGGCAGCCTCGACGCCGTGATCGAAACGGAAAGCTACAAGCGCTTCTACATGCATCGCACCAGTCATTGGTTGGGTCTCGACGTGCATGATGCCGGCGAATATCGCCACGGTGGCGACTGGCGCAAGCTGGTACCCGGCATGACGCTCACCGTCGAACCCGGCTGCTACATCCGCCCGGCGGAGGATGTACCCGAGGCATTCTGGAACATCGGCGTGCGCATCGAAGACGACGCCCTCGTCACGGCTGACGGCTGCGAGATCCTCACGGCTGATACACCGAAGACCATCGCCGACATCGAATACCTGATGAAGAAATGAGCCAGCCGGTTCTCATCATCGGCGGTGGCCTTGCCGGCATGGCACTGGCTCTGGCACTCCACCAGCGCGGTGTGGCAGCGCGTATCGTCGATGCCCGTCCGCGCGGTGCGGCAAAAAGTGATGCGCGCACCCTCGCCCTCTCGCATGGTTCACGCCTGATCCTCGAAAACCTCGACGTATGGAGAGGCGTTCCACACACGCCGATCACGACCATCCATGTCTCGCATCAGGGCGGCCTCGGCCGCACCCTGATTCACGCTGCGGAACAGCAGGTTCCGGCGCTCGGCTACGTGCTTGCCGCTGGCGATCTCGCCAGCGCGCTCGATACCGCCCTGGCCGGTTCAAACATCGCCTATACGGACAACACCCCCGCCCCGGCGCAGCCAGACGCCACCCTCACGGTACATGCCGAAGGCCGCATCGAAACGACTGAGAATGTCCGGGGCCACGACTATGGCCAGCACGCCCTGATCTGTACCGTGAAGGCCACCACCCCGCACGGCGGGACGGCGTGGGAACGCTTCACTCCCGCCGGCCCGCTCGCCCTGTTACCATGTCAGGACGACTATGCCGTCGTATTTACCTGCGCGGCGACTGAAAGCGCGTCCATCATCGCGCTCGACGACGCAGCCTTCCTCAACCTGCTGCAGACGCGTTTCGGCTCGCGTGTCACGCTGTGGCATGTCGGGCCGCGCCTGTGCTACCCGCTGGGCCTACGCGTACGCAAGACAACCATCGGCAACCGCCAGGTGTGGATCGGCAATGCCGCCCAGACCTTGCATCCGGTCGCCGGCCAGGGCTTCAATCTGGCATTAAGGGACATCGCCGAACTGGCCGATACGCTCACCGATGCAGCCGACCCTGGCGCTGCAACATTGCTGGCCGCTTACGCGACCCGCCGCCGCCTCGACCGCTCGGCCACAATTGGCTTTACCGATGGGCTGGTGCGCCTGTTCTCGAATGATTTCGCTCCCCTGCGCTGTCTGCGCGGTGCCGGCCTGCTGGCGCTCGACCTGATCGCGCCGGCACGAGGGTTCTTGGCGCGGCGGATGATGTTCGGCGCCCGGGGTTGGTAAGCGCTAGAATCGCTGTCCCGTTTTTCGCTCTCCCTCTCGCTTTTCTTCCATGGACTATCTCGGCTTCACGCTGAAGAACAATCTGTTCGTCGCGCCCATGGCCGGGGTGACGGACCGCCCGTTCCGCCAGTTGTGTAAAAACCTCGGTGCGGGGCTGGCAGTTTCGGAAATGGTGACCTCGAATTCCCTGCTCTACGGCAGCGCCAAGACGCGTCGCCGCGCCGACCATGGCGGCGAGGTCGCGCCAATCGTGGTGCAGATTGCCGGCGCCGATCCGGAACTGCTGGCGCAGGCCGCGCGTTACAACGTCGAGCGCGGCGCTCAGATCATCGACATCAACATGGGCTGTCCGGCGAAGAAGGTCTGCAACGTCATGGCCGGCTCGGCACTGATGCAGAACGAGCCGCTGGTAGCGAAGATTCTCGAAGCCGTCGTCGCGGCCATTCCCGACACGCCGGTCACCCTCAAGTTACGCACCGGCTGGAATCGCGAGCACAAGAATGCACCGGCCATCGCCCATATCGCCGAGGATTCCGGCGTGCGCGCCATCGCCATCCACGGCCGCACCCGCGCCGACCAGTACAGCGGCCACGCCGAATACGACACCATCGCCGACGTCAAGACCCGCGTCAGAATTCCGGTCATCGCCAATGGCGACATCACGTCGCCGGAGAAGGCGAAGTTAGTACTCGACACCACCGGCGCCGACGGCGTGATGATCGGCCGCGCGGCACAGGGCCGGCCGTGGCTGTTCCGCGAGATCGAACACTTCCTCCGTACAGGTGCCGTCCTGCCGGCACCGACTTTTGCCGAGATCCACACCATCCTGCGCGCCCACCTCGCCGACCTGTATGCGTTCTATGGCGAGGACACCGGCGTCAGGATCGCCCGCAAGCACATCAGCTGGTATACCAAAGGCATTGCCGGCGCGGCGCGGTTCCGCCACGCCATGAATCAGCTTGAAGCCGTGGAGGCGCAACTGGCAGCCACGGATGAATTCTTCCTCGACACACCCGGCCGGTTGTGTGCCAACGACCCGATCACCTACATGGAGGCGGCATGAGTACCGACCTGGCCGACTGCGTTCGCCGCACGCTGAACCGCTACTTTCGTGACCTCGATGGCGAAGCGCCACATGCGATCTACGACATGGTGCTCGCCTGCGTCGAAAAGCCCATGCTCGAAGTTGTCATGAAGCAGGCCGCAGGCAACCAGACCACAGCCGCCGAAATGCTCGGCATCAGCCGCAGCACCCTGCGCAGAAAACTTGCAGAACACACCATTTCCTGAGGGGATCATCATGAAAGTCAGCCAGGCGCTCATCAGCGTTTCCGACAAGCACGGCGCGGTCGATTTCGCGCGCGAGCTTGCCGCCCTCGGCATCAAGCTGCTGTCCACCGGTGGCACCGCCAAACTGCTGCGCGACGCCGGCCTCGCCGTCACCGATGTCTCCGATTACACCGGCTTCCCCGAAATGCTCGACGGCCGCGTCAAGACGCTGCATCCCAAGGTGCATGGCGGCATCCTCGGCATCCGCAGCAATGCGGAACATGAGGCGACGATGGCCCAGCACGCCATCCCGACCATCGACCTCGTCGTCGTGAACCTCTATCCATTCCAGCAGACCATCGCGAAAAAGGATTGCACGCTGATCGACGCCATCGAGAACATCGACATCGGCGGCCCGACCATGGTGCGCGCCGCAGCGAAGAATCATGGCGACGGGCAAGGCGGTTGCGCGGTGGTGACCGAGCCGGCCGACTATGCCGGAATCATCGAGGAACTCAAGGCAAACAACGGCGCCATCTCCTACGCCACGCGCTTCGCGCTGGCCAAGAAAGCCTTCGTGCACACCGCGCGCTACGACGGCGCCATCGCCAACTGGCTGACCGCGCTCGACGCCGACAACCGGCCAGCCGTTTTCCCCGAGCGTCTGCAACTGGCCTTCGACAAAGCCGACACCATGCGCTATGGCGAGAACCCGCACCAACAGGCCGCCTTCTACAAGGAAGCGATGCCCGTCGCGGGCAGCATCGCCTCGTATCAGCAACTGCAGGGCAAGGAACTCTCCTACAACAACATCGCGGACTCCGATGCAGCCTGGGAAGCCGTAAAAGCATTTGACGGCACCGGTCACGCAACTGCGGCCTGCGTCATCGTCAAGCACGCCAATCCCTGCGGGGTCGCGCTTGGCGCCACGGCGGAAGAAGCCTACCGGCGCGCCTTCAAGACCGATCCGACCTCGGCCTTCGGCGGCATCATCGCCTTCAACTGCGCCATTGATCAGGCCACCGCCGAGGCCGTTTCCGGCCAGTTCGCCGAAGTCATCATCGCCCCGGAAATCACGATCGAAGCGCGTGCCGTGTTCGCCGCCAAGCAGAACCTGCGCGTACTGATTGTGCCCCTGCCACAAGGAGGCAGGACATCCGGCGTGCTCGATTTCAAGCGTGTCGGTGGCGGCCTGCTGGTGCAGACAGCCGACGAAGCGCGCATCACGCAATCCGACATCAAGATCGTGACGAAACGCGTGCCGACCGAACAGGAAATGCGCGACCTGCTGTTCGCCTGGAAGGTTGCCAAGTACGTCAAGTCCAATGCCATCGTCTATTGCAAGGACGCGATGACGGTCGGCGTCGGCGCCGGCCAGATGAGCCGCGTCGACTCCGCACGCATCGCCGCCATCAAGGCTGAGAACAACGGCCTCACCGTCATCGGTTCGGTCGTGGCCTCCGATGCCTTCTTCCCCTTCCGCGACGGTCTCGACGTGCTGGCCAAGGCCGGCGCCACGGCCGTGATTCAGCCAGGTGGCTCGGTGCGTGATGCCGAAGTCATCGCCGCCGCCGATGAGCAGAACATCGCGATGGTATTCACCGGCTTCCGCCACTTCAGGCATTGATTATTAAGGTCACAAAACGTGGTCTCAAAATCTCACATGGCACGGTGATTTTGTGAATATTGGCGAAGAGCTTGTTGCTGCCTACCTTCAGCACATCAAGAGATGCGAATTCACGCAGCAGAATCTCTATACGCCCGATGTTCAGGGAGAAATTGATGTGGTGGGCATCGACCTCTCCCGGCGTTCTCTTTACGTTTGCGAAGTCGCCATTCACCTGGTCACTGGGCTGCTGTACACGAAAGGCAGTCAACCCAACAATGTCGCCAAACTGACTGAAAAGTTCTCCCGTGACATTGAATATGCCCAAAAATATTTTCCAGACTACAAACAGCACTTCATGCTCTGGTGTCCGATCATTCGGCACTCGAAGGAAGGCGCGGTACTGAATCAGGAGAGAGACATCCGACAAATCGGGGAAGCCATTCTGGCGAAGTATGATGTTTCAATCGAATTCGTCGTCAATGAAGATTTTCAGCACCGTATCGACGAACTTCGTCAGTATGCGCGCGGCAAGACGGAAGAACTTAAAAACCCCGTTCTTAGATTGCTCCAGATAGAGGAAGCCTTGCAAAAGCATCTCGGGAAGAAAACGCGGGGAGTGGCCCAATGACGGCCTCGCTTACCCATCTATCGGAGATCGAACTGTCCATTCTGACCTTGCGCGGTCGCGCGTGTTGCTCGCCAGCGATCTTGCGCAGCTTTATGGCGTTGAGACCAAGGTGCTGCTGCAAGCCGTCAAACGCAACATTGAGCGTTTCCCTCTGGATTTCACGTTTCAGTTGGGCAAGGAAGAGTGGCAAAACTTGAGGTCACAAATTGTGACCTCAAACCGTGGGGGAACTCGGTATGCCCCTTACGCCTTCACCGAGCAAGGTGTCGGTATGCTCTCCAGCGTGCTCCGTAGCGAGAGAGCAGTTCAAGTCAACATCGAAATCATGCGGGCCTTCGTCCGCCTACGCCGCATCCTCGCCGAACATCGCGACCTCGCGCAAAGACTCGATGAACTGGAGCAGCGTTACGACCAGCAATTCGGGGCCGTGTTTGATGCTATTCGGCAACTCATGACACCTCCAAAGCAAACAAAACGTCCTATCGGCTTTACCGCCGACCTCGAAGGGAAGAAAGCCAAATGAAGCTCCTCGTCATCGGTTCCGGCGGCCGTGAACACGCCCTGGCCTGGCGGCTGGCGCAGTCGCCGCGCGTGCAGAAAATCTATGTCGCCCCCGGCAACGCCGGCACGGCGCGCGAGGACGGCCTGGAAAACCTGCCGCTGGCAGCCATTGATGACCTGGTCGCCTTCGCGCGCGACAACGCCATCTACGCCACAGTAGTCGGCCCAGAAGCGCCGCTCGCCGCTGGCGTGGTCGATGCTTTCCGCGCTGCTGGCCTGCGCATCTTCGGCCCGACGAAAGCCGCCGCCCAGCTCGAAAGCTCGAAGGATTTCGCCAAGCAGTTCATGGCACGGCACAACATCCCGACCGCCAAGTTCCGTACCTTTACCAATGTGGCCGATGCGCATGCCTACATTGATGCCGAGGGCGCACCGATCGTGATCAAGGCCGACGGACTGGCCGCCGGCAAGGGCGTCGTCGTCGCCATAAGCGCCGACGAGGCGCATCGTGCCATCGACGACATGTTGTCGGGGAACAAATTGGGCGATGCCGGCAGCCGCGTCGTCATCGAGGAATTTCTCGATGGCGAGGAAGCCAGCTTCATCGTCATGGCCGACGGCCATCACGCATTGGCACTTGCCACCAGCCAGGATCACAAGCGACTCAAGGACAACGACGAGGGACCGAACACCGGCGGCATGGGCGCCTACTCGCCGGCGCCGGTGGTCACGCCCGCCATCCATGCGCGCGTAATGCGCGAGGTGATCCAGCCGACATTGCGGGGCATGGAGCAGGACGGCATCCTGTTCACCGGCTTCCTCTACGCTGGCCTGATGATCAAGCCCGACGGGACGCTGAAGGTGCTCGAATTCAACTGCCGCATGGGCGATCCCGAAACGCAGCCGATCATGCTGCGCCTGAAGAGCGATTTCGTCGCGCTCGTCGATGCCGCCATCGACGGCCACCTCGACAAAGTGGAAGCCGACTGGGACCGGCGCTGCGCCCTCGGCGTCGTGCTGGCCGCCCATGATTACCCGGACAACCCACGCAAGGGTGACGTCATTCAAGGCCTGGGCAAGACGGAGCCCGACACGCATGTTTTCCATGCCGGCACCACGCTCAAGGACGGCCTGGTTGTCACCACCGGCGGGCGCGTGCTGTGCGTGACGGCGCTGGGCGACAACGTCCGTGCCGCGCAGAAACGCGCCTACGAGATCGCCGACGAGATCCGCTTCGACGGCATGCAGTTCCGGCGCGATATCGGCTTCCGGGCGATCAAGCGTTGATCGACAGCGGCGCCGTCAAGGCCTACTTCACCGGCCTGCAGGAACACATCGTCGCGACGCTGGAGGCTTTCGACGGCCAGCCGTTCCGTCGCGACCAATGGGGTAAAGGGGGCCGCGCCACCGCCATGCTGATCGAGGATGGCGATTTCTTCGAACGCGGCGGCGTGAATTTTTCCCATGTCACCGGCGACGCGATGCCCGCCACGGCCACCGCCCACCGGCCGGAATTGGCCGGCCGGCGCTGGGAAGCGATGGGCGTGTCGCTGGTGCTGCATCCGCGCAACCCCTACTGCCCCACCACGCACCTGAACGTGCGCTGCTTCATCGCCAGCAAGGACGGCGAAGCGCCGGTCTGGTGGTTCGGTGGCGGCACCGATCTCACGCCCTACTACGGGTTCGCAGAGGACGTGGTGCATTTCCACCGCAGTTGCCGCGACATGCTCGCACCCTTCGGCGCCGACCTGCATGCGCGCTACAAGCGCTGGTGCGACGAGTACTTTTTCCTCAAGCACCGCAACGAGCCGCGCGGCATCGGCGGCATCTTTTTCGATGATCTCAATGAAGGCGGCTTCAAGCGGTGTTTCGCGCTGACGCAAGGCGTCGGCAACGGCTTCCTCAATGCCTACCTGCCGATCTGCGACAAACGCCGCGACACGCCCTACGGCGAGCGCGAGCGCGACTTCCAGGCCTACCGGCGCGGCCGTTACGTCGAATTCAATCTCGTGTGGGATCGCGGCACGCTGTTCGGCCTGCAATCGGGTGGCCGCACCGAGGCAATCCTGATGTCCATGCCGCCGGTGGTCAAGTGGCGCTACGACTGGCATCCCGTGCCGGGTAGCCGGGAGGAAAAGCTCTACACCGACTTCCTGCCGCCGCGCGACTGGCTATAACAGCGCAGCGGCACGATAATGCCGTTCCGCCAGCGCCGACTTTTCGAGCCGATCCAGCAGTTGCGCCAGTTCGACATGAGCGGCGCGAGTTTCCTTCACCGCCAGCGACGCTTCCAGATAGCTTTGCGCCTTGCCCCATAGTTGCTGGCGCACGCACAGCCGGCCCAGCGCCAACAGCAATTCGGCATCCTGGGGATGCTCGGTCAACCATTTTTCGGCATGCGCGATGCGGCGCAGCACATCCCCGCCGCTACAACCGGCATAGTGGTCCAGCAATGACGAATCCCAATGTTCGTCGAGATGATCTTCGATGAGCTGGGCGCTTTCTTCGCAGGAAGCAGCGGCGGTCAGCACCCGCACTGCCCGCTGCACGATCTGCCCATCGGCGCGTTCGTCCGCCGTCATGGTCTGCCAGTGCTTCATCAATTGTGCCGGGTCATCCTGCAGGGTATCGAGTGTGGCCAGCTGCGCACGCAACCGCAACGGCCAGGCCTGCTCACCCGTTAGGGCGCCATGTTTTTCGAGCTGGCGCGCCAGGCGCAGCAGTTCCACCCAGTCACCTCTGCCCTGGGCCAGGCGCAAGGCCAGGCGCTGCGCCGAGATTTGCCGGCGCTCCTTGACCCCGAGTTGCTCCAGCGCTGCCTGTGCCGCCGTGAAATCGCGCAGATCCAGTGCGATGCGCATTTCGGCCATCAGCCGCGCCGTGCGCCAGCCGCTGGCATCGAGTGCTTCCGCATGGGCGCGCCAGGAGGCGATGCGCGTGTTGTCGCGCAGGGCATGCGCTGCCTGCAGGCCGGCCAGTGCCGCGATGCCTGCTGCCGTCCCGCCAGCGCCGACTTTTTCGGCGCTCTTCAGCGCATGACCATAACGCCCTTCCCAATAGAAGCGCAAGGCCTCAGTCGCGGCCTGCTCGTCGCGCAAACGCGCGCGGCGCGCGCGAAACTCGCCGACGACACGTGGCAGGTTGAGGGTATTGACCACCGTGCGCAACAGCAGATAGACCACGGCGAGCATGGCCAGTTGCGCCAGCACGAACAAGTTGAAGGAAATTTCGGCACGCCACGGTGGTACCACCCACAGCACATAGCCATCGGACAGGCGACCGAGCAGTGCCAGACCGATCGCCAGTGCCGCAAGAGTCAGCAGCCAGAACAGGGAGCGCATGGCGTCGTGCTAGCGCTCCGCGCTGCGGTCGCCACGCTCGCGCGTGAATTTTAAATTGCGCAATGCCGCGAGCGTTTCATTGAGGTCGGCGGGTTCGCGCATCACATCGAGGCCAGCCAATTTCCGCAACGTCGCCTGTGCTGCAACCACGGCCGGCTCCCGTGGATCGAAGTACTGATCGATCCAGGCGCTGGCCTGTGTGACATCGCTCTGGAAACTGCGGCCATCGCGCGCCAGTAGCGCGAGGCGGGCCGAGAGCAGGCGCAGGCGCAGATTTTCCCGCAGGAAAAACACCTCGCGCGGGGCGAGCAGGCCGGGATCGGGCCGATCGATGCGCTCGATGTGCACCAGTTGCCGCAGCTCCTGCCACAGTTCCGCCAGCCAGGCGTTCGCGATCGAACGCCATTCGGCAGATGCCGGCACATCGCCATTGGCCGGGCGCTCCGCCCTTGAGCGTTCCGGACGTTGCTCGAAGGCCAGCGGCAGGCTGTTCACGCTACCGAGAATGCCATCCAGCTTGAAGGCAATGCCTGCTACATCGGCTGTCGGCAAGGACTTGAGCCGTTCGATATCGCGCGCAATCAGTTTGCGCAGACTGAGGAACTGGGCGCTCTTCGCCAGTCGTGCTTCCGCCCCCTGCAGGGCGATCAGCGTCGCCTCGACATTGCCGGCCAGTTGCAACTGCTGGGCAGCGATGGCAACGGTCTGTTCGATCTCTGCAAACAGGCGGTCATCGCGCACGCGCGATAACTCCTGATACATCGCCTCCAGCGCCAGCTGCTGGCTTTGCATCTCGGCTAAGCCGGCATCCAGCGCGCCCACCTTGGCCTGCAGGGCATCGAGCGCTTCGCGATTCTGTCGTGCCCCCGCCTGCACTTCGCGCTGCGTCGTGTCGCTGTCGGTCAGGCGGCGCGACAGTTCCTGCCGGGTCGCATCAAGGCGCTCACTGCCCAGCCACACCAGCCAGAGCAAGACCCCGATGGCGACGAACAGCAGCCCGACCAGCCACGCCAGCGGGGAGCGCAGGCTGCGCGGCCAGGTGCGACGCGACGGCGTTGTCACGGCCGATGGTCCGGCGGAGTGGTCTTCAGTCATGGCGCGGAAAAATACGTCTGCAAACCGGCCAGCAGGCCAGCATCGGCCGCCCCGGTCAGGACGACATTGTGCAATCCGAGGTCGCGCGCCTGCTCAGCGATACGCGCATGGGGAACAAAAGTTGGCGTGCGCTTGAGCCAGCCCTGACCGAGCTTGCCCACCATCTCGTAAAGATTGCGCAGGCCTTCGCTGCTGGTGAGTGTCACGGCATCGAGCCGGCCGTCGTTCCACAGCTTGAGCAGGGGTGCCGGATCGGTGGTCGGTTTCGCACGGGCATAGCAGGTGACGTAGTCCACTTCCGCGCCACGCGTTTTCAGCGTATCGCCGAACAGTTCGCGGCCGCCGTCGCCGCGAAAGATAATCACGCGCTGGCCGGTCATATTCTGGAAGGGTGCCAGTTCGAGCAGGGCTTCCGAATCGAACCGCTCCTGCGGCGCCAGCACCTCGGTGAGACCATGACGGGCCAGTGCCTGCTCGCTGCTATGGCCGACGGTGGCGACGCGCACGCTGGCCGGCCACTGCCGCTGCGCCAGGATCGCGGCCAGCGCCTTATCGACGGCGTTCGGACTGACGAACATCGCCCAGTCGTAGCGATCGAGGCGGATTGCCGCATCGAGGATGGGCGTGGGATCGGCCAGATCGGCGATGGCCAAGACCGGAAACAGCACCGGATGGGCGCCCAGATCGAACAGGGCCGTGGCGAGATGAGTCGCCTGCCCCGCCGGTCGGGTGACGACGATATGCCGTCCCGCCAGCGCCGAGTTTTGTGGGGTGTCAGCCAAGCGCGGCAAGGATTTCGTTGGCGCCCTGCGCGCGCAGATCGGCCACCAGCGCGAGGCCCAGGGCTTCGGGATCGCTGGCCGGACCGGCATGCTCGGCGCGGGCGATGCGCGTGCCGTCCGGCGTCGCCACCAGGCCGCGCAGGCGCAGTGTGCCATCCGCATATTCGCCATAGGCGCCGAGCGGCACTTCGCAACTGCCGGCCAGCGCGCGCGACACCGCGCGCTCGGCGCGCACGCAGGCGGCCGTCGCCATGTCGTTGAGCGGCGCCACCCAGGCAGCCACTTCGGGACGGTCGGCCAGCGCCTCGATGCCCAGCGCGCCCTGTCCGGCGGCGGGCAGCGAGGATTCGGCGCTCAGCGTCGAGCGGATGCGCTCGGCGAGCCCAAGACGCTTCAGGCCGGCGGCCGCCAGGATGATCGCGTCGTACTGGCCCTCGTCGAGCTTGCGCAGCCGCGTGTCGAGATTGCCGCGCAGACTGGTGACGGCGAGATAGGGATACATGGCGCGCAGCTGCGCTTCGCGGCGCAGGCTGGAGGTGCCGACCACCGCGCCCGGCGGCAGGTCTTCGATGCGGGCGAATTTGTTGGAGATGAAGGCGTCGAGCGGTACTTCGCGCGGCCCGATCGCCACCAGCGCGAATTCGGGTTCCAGCGTCATCGGCACATCCTTCATCGAATGCACGGCAATGTCGGCGCTGCGTTCAAGCAGCGCGGTTTCGAGTTCCTTGACGAACAGGCCCTTGCCACCCACCTTGGCCAGCGGCCGGTCGAGGATCTGGTCGCCGCGCGTGGTCATGCCCATCAATTCGACCTGGCAGGCGGGATACAAGGATTGCAACAGGCCCTGCACATGCACGGCCTGCCACATGGCAAGGCGTGATTCACGAGTGGCGATGACGATACGCTCGGGAGTGGTGGTCACTTGGTTTTCCGATAGGCGAGAGTGAAATGAACAGTCCGGCGGCGGCCGAACCTCCAGCAGCGGTAAATTCTAGCATTCCACCCTGTTCCCGCCCGGGCTGGCCCCCCGCGAGTTAGGTGATATATTCGGCGCCCATGCTAGGCCTCTTCCCCCATCTGGACCCCTATGATCGCCCGCCACGCAAGTCATTGCTGGCCCGTTTGCGCCAGGCATGGCAGGGTTCGCCGCGCTTCCGTCTGCTGGCGCTCGGCCTGACGCTCTTGCTGATTGCCTTTCCGCTCGTCAGCGTGGTGGTAGCGGGCGGCTAGCCGCCCGCAGTTGATTGGCGAGGCTGCCGATACTCTGGGTGGCCGTCTTCCGTTCACGATGACGCCGTGACTTTTCCGCCCCGCTGAGCGGTGATGGTGGCGGTAGCGAAGGGCCCGCACCGAATTCGTAAAGGGGCCGTGGCGGGCCATTGCGCGCACGACGCCAGCCGGCGACGAAGACCATGCCCTGCGCAATCAACGCCTTGAGATATCCGGCATTCTTGACGGTATTGGGCGACAAGCCGGCCAGCCGTGCGGCCTGGCGGTAGTCCACCGGCCCATGGCGTTCGATCGCCGCAACCAGACGGAACATCCCCGGTGCCTCGCGCGTTTCAGCCGTTGAGGCAGGCCGCGGGTAGTCATGGGCGCAACCGGTCGAATACTGCGGGATCGAAAACGCGCCGGCGGCATTGCGGCGCCAGCCGGAAATGTGGATCAGGCCGAGTTCCTTCATGTGCCGCAAATAGCCGCCGCCGGACAGCGTAGTCGGCGCGACATAGGCCTGTTGCGCGATCTCCTCGCGCGTCAGCCCGGACCGCCGCTGCAATGCCATCAGGATGCGGGCATAGGCTTTCGGCAGGGTGTCGAGGCGCAGAGTGGGTCGCGGGGGAGACATGCGCGGCATTGTAGCGCCGTCCTGCCAGCACCGACTTTTTCTGCATCGCCCGGGAGAACTTCACATACAATTCATAAATCTATTCATTTATCTATTCATTTATTTATTCAGCCATGCCATCCCATGCCAACCGCCTCCGCCTTTGCCTGGGGCAAGGCGTGCTGACAGCACGCCAACTCGTTGAAAGAATGGAGATCAGCCAGCCGACGGTATCGCGCGCCGTCGCGGCGCTGGGCGAGGAGATACTGCGCATCGAGTCGGGTCGATCTATTCAATACGCCCTGCGCGATACCGGGCGAGGGCTGGCGGATATTCCCGTCTATCGCGTCGCGGCCGACGGCACGCTGCGCCGGCTGGGCGTGCTGATGCCCGTGCGTCCCGAGGGTTTCGTGATGCGGCAGGACGACGGAGCAAGCCTGCACAGCGACGGCCTGCCCTGGTGGTTGCTCGACATGCGCCCGCAAGGCTTCCTCGGGCGTGCCTACGCGCAGCGTCATGCCGCCGCGCTGGGATTGTCGCCCCAACTGAACGAATGGTCGGACACGGACATGCTGCGCGCGCTGCTGGCGCATGGCCACGATGTGGTCGGCAATCTCCTGCTGGGCGACCTGGCCCGCGAACATTTCATCGATGCGCCTCCCCCCGTTCCCGTCGATCCCGCCGACTACCCTGCGCACGCCGCAGCGGCGGAACGTGGCGACCTGCCCGGATCGTCGGCCGGCGGCGAGCAGCCCAAGTTCGTGGCCTTCACCGACCGGCACGTCCTGGTCAAGTTCACGGCTGCCTCAGCCAACCCCGATAACCCGGTAACGCGCCGCTGGCGCGACCTGCTGGCGGCGGAACATGTCGCCGCGCAAGTGCTGCTCGACGCCGGCCTGCCGGCCTGTCCTTCCCGGCTGATCGATGTCGCCGGCCGGCGCTTCCTCGAAGTCGAGCGCTTCGACCGCGTCGGCCAGAGTGGGCGCCGCGCCGTGCATTCGCTGCTGGCGCTCGACGCCGAATTTGTCGGGGATGCCAATGCGCCCTGGCCGGCGCTGACGGGGCGGCTGGCGGCGAAAGGAATCGTCACCGCCGAATCCACCTCAGGTGCCGCGCTGCTGTACGCCTTCGGCACGCTGATCGGCAACACCGACATGCACCACGGCAACCTGTCCTTCGTCGGCGAACATGGCCACCCGTACCAGCTCGCGCCGATCTACGACATGCTGCCGATGGCCTTCCGGCCAGCCGGCAGCGGCGCGCTACCGGATAGCCTGCCGCCAGCGCGCCTGCATCCGGGCGTCCCGACGGAAACCTGGCGACAGGCACTGGTGCTGGCCGAAGCATTCATCGACCTCCTGCATGGCGATGAGCGGTTTTCCGCGGACTGGCAGCCCTGCGCCGTTGCGCTGGCTCAGCACGTCGCAGATGCGCGAGTGAAGATCGGCCGGCTGGGGTAACGGAGAACTCTGTGCCGCCCCATCAGCGCCGACTTTTTCAAGGGACGGAAGTCGGCCAGAAGCGGCTGTCAATCATTCTGCTCCGAAGAGGACAATCGGTTGCACAACATGTATGCTATCGGCGTTTCTTAGCTTGGCCGCTGGCGCAAATATGAGCCTGGCCCCTTTGATAATGTAAATAGTCGTTAAATATTGATCGTGGCAATTGCCTGAGATAGCACAATCATTTTGCGGAGGTATATTTTGAGACTGTTGCTAATAGCGGGGATGATTTCGGTGCTGTTTTGTGCTGGTAAGACATATGCCAATTTATCTGACGACGCCACTTCCGCCTATGAGCGAGGAGACTACGCCAGCGCATTGAGAATCACGCGAACACTTGCAGATAATGGGGATGCAATGGCGCAACATAATCTCGCCGTGATGTATGCGGAAGGGAATGGAGTCGGCCAGGACTACGCAGAAGCATTCAAGTGGTATCGGTTGGCAGCACTGCAAGGGCACAAGTTGGCACAATTCAATGTCGGTCTATTGTTCTCTAACGGATGGGGTGTTGCGCAGGACTATGCACAAACGCTCAAGTGGTACCGACTAGCTGCGGCGCAGGGCGTTGCGCGCGCGCAGCTAAATCTCGGCTTTATGTATGCTGAAGGGCGAGGCGTTGCGCGCGACTACCAACAAGCACTTAACTGGTATCAACTGGCAGCAAAGCAAGGGGATGCGATCGCTCAGTACAATTTAGGCGTCATGTATGGTCATGGGCAAGGTGTCGCGCTGGATTATCAGCGCGCTTACCTCTGGCTATTTCTAAGTGCATTGTCGGGCAATCCAACTGCGGTTAAGAACCGCGACATAATTGCTAAACGGCTAAACCAGAATCAAATCTCGCAGATACAGCAGATGGCGCATGTCTGTCAGCAGAAGGGTTTTAAGGGATGCGACTAAAAAGTCCACCATGGGTTAAGGGGGCACCTTGACTGTTTCACGCGAAGTGACAGACCGTCAACTGGAAGCATTTACACGCTTTCTCAAGATACTGCCGCATGGCAAAGACACCGACCTGGTCTTGCTCAAAGGGCATATCCTCATAGAGGAACAAGTTCGATTGTTGATTGATAGGCGGCTGCGTAATCCGGCCGCCATTGTTGATGGGCGTCTTGAATGTCATCAATGCATCTGCTTGGCTCAGTCATTTTTCCCGCATGATTTTGAGCCATGGCTCTGGAGCGCGTTAAAGAAGCTCAACAAGATGCGAAACGACATTGCTCACCAGAGCGAGCCTACTGGGCTTCAAGATCGCATTGATGCATGGGTCGCTTCAGTGCATTCTGGGCTTCACAACTACCCAGACAAGAAGGAACGCTTCGAGGTCGCGCTCTGGTCATTGTTTGATGCCGTTTCTGAATTGGTTGATTCATCGGTGGCTCAAGTATTGCCGCTAAATGCACGGGTTTAAATATGCACTGGAGTTCGTAAGCACAGCGCGCATTACTTCTCTGTTGAGTGGCCGCTTCTGATTCTTCCCAGCGGAAGGTTTGGTTCGCAAACCGCCGTCCCGGCGCTGCGCGTGGCCGCTGCGCCCCCGCCTGCGGCGGGTCCCCCTCCGCTACGCGCAGCTTCAGGCGCCGACTATTACATTGATCTTCTGTACTGCCCCCCCACCTCGTAAAGCGCGCCGCTGATCTGGCCGAGCGAGCAGACGCGCACGGCATCGACCAGCACGGCGAAGACGTTGCCGTTGTCGATCACCGTCTGCTTGAGCTTCGCCAGCATCGGGCCGCAGGCCGCCGCGTTGCGTGACTGGAAGTCGCGCAGGCGCTTGATCTGCGACTGTTTTTCCTCCTCGGTGGAACGCGCCAGTTCGACGGTGGGCTGCACATCGCCCTGCGGGTTGCGGAAGGTGTTCACGCCGATGATCGGATGCGAGCCGTCATGCTTCTTGTGCTCGTAGTAAAGGCTCTCTTCCTGGATCTTGCCGCGCTGGTAGCCGGTCTCCATCGCGCCGAGCACGCCGCCGCGCTCGGCGATGGCCTCGAACTCCTTGAGCACCGCTTCCTCGACCAGGTCGGTCAGCTCATCGATGATGAAGGCGCCCTGGTTGGGGTTTTCGTTCTTGGCCAGCCCCCATTCGCGGTTGATGACCAGTTGGATCGCCATGGCGCGGCGCACCGATTCGTCGCTCGGTGTGGTGATCGCTTCGTCGTAGGCGTTGGTATGCAGTGAATTGCAGTTGTCGTAGACAGCAATCAGCGCCTGCAAGGTGGTGCGGATGTCGTTGAAAGCCATCTCCTGCGCGTGCAGCGAACGGCCCGAGGTCTGCACGTGGTACTTGAGCTTCTGCGAGCGCTCGTTGGCGCCGTACTTGTTCTTCATCGCCACGGCCCAGATGCGGCGGGCGACGCGGCCGATCACCGAGTATTCGGCATCCATGCCGTTCGAGAAGAAGAACGACAGGTTGGGCGCGAAGTCGTCGATGTGCATGCCGCGCGCGAGGTAGCTTTCGACGTAGGTGAAACCGTTGGCGAGCGTGAAGGCGAGCTGCGAGATCGGGTTGGCGCCGGCCTCGGCGATGTGGTAGCCGGAGATCGACACCGAGTAGAAATTGCGCACCTGGTTATGCACGAAGAATTCCTGGATGTCGCCCATCATCTTCAGCGCGAACTCGGTGCTGAAGATGCAGGTGTTCTGGCCCTGGTCTTCCTTGAGGATGTCGGCCTGCACCGTGCCGCGCACGGTGGCCAGCACCCATTCGCGAATCTTGTCGGCCTCGTCCTCGGTCGGCTCGCGGCCGTTGTCGGCCTTGAACTTGGCGATCTGCTGGTCGAGGGCGGTGTTGAAGAACATCGCCAGGACGATCGGGGCCGGGCCGTTGATGGTCATCGACACGCTGGTGGCCGGGTCGCACAGGTCGAAGCCGTCGTAGAGTACCTTCAGGTCGTCGAGCGTAGCGATCGACACGCCGGAATTACCGATCTTGCCGTAGATATCGGGCCGTTCATCGGGATCACAGCCGTACAGCGTCACCGAGTCGAAGGCGGTGGACAGGCGCTTGGCCGGCATGCCCGCCGAGACTTTCTTGAAGCGGCGGTTGGTGCGGAAGGCATCGCCTTCGCCGGCGAACATGCGCGTCGGGTCTTCGTTCTCGCGCTTGAAGGCGAACACGCCGGCGGTGAAGGGAAAGCTGCCCGGCACGTTTTCCTTCATCAGGTAGCGCAGGGTTTCGCCTTCGTCGCCGAACTTCGGCAGCACGACCTTCCTGATCTTGGTACCGGACAGGGTTGCGGAGGTCAGGCCGGTGCGGATTTCCTTGTCGCGAATCTTCACCACGTATTCGTCGCCGCTATAGGCATTGACGGTGGCCGGCCACAGGTCGAGCAGCTTCCTGGCCTTCGGGTCGAGCTGGCCATCCTTCCAGGTGATCAGTTCGTCGAAATCCCCGGCGGGCTTGCCGCAACCGGCGAAAATGGCTTGCGACGTTCGCAGGCTCTGGCGTTCGCGGGCGACCGTCACCTGCACGTCGACGTGCCGGTGATAGCTGCGCACGCTGTCAGCGATTTCGGCGAGGTAGCGGACACGGCTGCCCGGCACGATGGCCCGGCTTTGCGATGACTGCCGCGTCTCCACTTTCGGCAGCTTGCCGGGCTTGAGTTGCAGGCCCTTGGTTTGCAGATGCGTCGCGATGCACTGGTAGAGCGCGGTCACGCCGTCGTCGTTGAAGCGCGAGGCCTGCGTGCCGAACACCGGCATGGACTCGGCAGCCTCACCGAACTTCTCGCGGTTGCGCTGGTATTGCTTGCGCACGTCGCGCAACGCGTCGGCGGCGCCCTTGCGGTCGAACTTGTTGATGGCGACGAAGTCGGCGAAGTCGAGCATGTCGATCTTCTCCAGCTGCGAGGCCGCGCCGAACTCGGGCGTCATCACGTAGAGCGAAGCATCCACGTGCGGCACGATGGCGGCATCACCCTGGCCGATGCCGGAGGTTTCGACCACCACCAGATCGAAGCCGGCCAGTTTGCAGGCGGCAATCGCCTCGGGTAACGCGGCAGAGATTTCCTTGCCAGTATCGCGCGTCGCCAGCGAGCGCATGAAAATGTTCGGGTGCTCGATGGCGTTCATGCGGATGCGGTCGCCGAGCAGCGCGCCGCCGGTTCTCTTGCGCGACGGGTCGATCGAGATGATGGCGATCTTGAGGCTGTCCTCCTGATCCAAGCGGAAACGGCGGATCAGCTCGTCGGTGAGACTGGACTTGCCCGCGCCGCCGGTGCCCGTTATCCCCAAAACAGGAACGTGCGGGACGGCGCACGAAGTCGGCGCTGGCGGGACGGCAGCAGAACGGATGGCTTGGGCCAGCGCACCCTGCGGATCGTTCTCCAGTTGCGTGATCGCCCGCGCCAACAAACGATGGTTGCCGCCACGCAGATCCTCGACAGACACGGTGGCACCCGCCGCTTGGTCGAAATCGCTGGTCCGCACCACATCGTCGATCATCCCTTGCAGTCCGAGCCGGGCACCATCCTCGGGCGAATACAGGCGCGTCACGCCATAGGCGTGCAGCTCCTCGAGTTCGGCCGGCACGATCACCCCGCCGCCGCCGCCGAAGACCTTGATCTCGCTACCGCCGCCCGCCTTGAGCAGGTCGATCATGTACTTGAAATATTCGGTATGGCCACCCTGATAGGAGGTCAGCGCGATGCCCTGTACATCCTCCTGCAAGGCCGCATTCACCACCTCCTGCACCGAGCGGTTGTGGCCGAGGTGGATCACCTCGACGCCGGTGGATTGCAGGATGCGCCGCATGATGTTGATCGAAGCGTCGTGGCCGTCGAACAGCGACGCGGCTGTAACGAAACGCACCTTGTGCTTGGGTTTGTAGGGAGCAGGCTTGGTGTGAGCGGACATGGTGGACTCCGGGAAAGGTCTTTGGCGAGCTTATCGCAAAGCGTGTGATTCTGGCTGACGTTGACGTTAACGTCAACGTAAAATTACCTCCCGCCGGCATAAAACTCATTGTATGGTGCTATCTCAGGTGATAGCATTTATCGCATGAATGTGGTGATCGATACGAATGTGTTTGTTGCGGCCTTGCTCAGCGACAGCGGTGCAGAGCGGGAAATTGTGCGGCGCTGCCTGAGCAAGCGTTACCAGCCCGCCATGTCGCTGGCCCTGTTTGCCGAGTACCGCGATGTGATGGCCCGCGAAGCCTTGTTCGCGGGCTGTGTCCTGAACGCCGGGCAACGCCACGCCTTGCTGGTGGCCTTCATGTCGGTGTGTCGAAAAACGGAGATTTACTATCTGTGGCGACCTAACTTGCGTGACGAGGCGGATAACCATGTCATCGAATTGGCCATCGCGGCGGGAGCCAAGGCGATCGTGACACATAACGTCAAGGATTTTTCCCAAGCACAGATGCGCTTTCCATCCCTGCGGATTTGCGCTCCCGCAGAATTACTAAAGGAGGATGTCTGATGTCTGTGGTGACCCTGCGCATTCCCGACGAGAAACACGCCCGCCTGAAACAACTGGCGAGCAGCCGCAGCACCAGTGTGAATCGTCTGTTGGACGATCTGGCAACCATTGCGCTGACGCAGCATGACCTTGCCGTGCAATTCGAGCTCATGGCCAAGGAGGGCTACCCGGCGCTGGGCTTGAAATTGCTGGATGAACTCGACGCGCATTTCGCTAAACCAGCGGCCAAGCAATAGGTTCAAAACGCCAGGCTAACTGCCGTCCCGCCAGCGTCGACTTTTTCAGGAGGCGAAACTGGCGCGGCTGGCGGCGCGATCGATCACGGCGCGGATCAGCCAGGGACCGCCGGCCGCGAAGGCGTCGTCAAGCGCCGGCCGCAAGGATGCGGCATCGGTGGCCACGGCGGTACGCAGGTCAAACGCTTGGCCGAGCGCGACGAAATCCACCGGCGGCGGCGCGGTCCAGCCGCGCGCAAGCAACTCCGCAGGCACGCCGGCCAGCGCGGGCAGATGGTCGAAGATGCCGCCGCCGGCGTTGTCGAGCACCACGATGACGATGTCGCGCCCGCCCAGCACGGCGAGGCTGCCGCAATCGTGCAGCGCCGTCTGGTCGCCGACCAGCACGGCGGTGGGCGCGCCGCGTGCCGTCGCGATGCCGGCCGCCGTGGCGAGGTTGCCGTCGATGCCGGAGGCGCCGCGATTGGCATGGAGATGGAGGGGTTTGGCGCCGGTCCCGCTGAAGGCATCGACGGCGCGGATTGCCAGCGAATTGCCGACGAAGCAGTGGCCCCCTGCGGGCAGGGCGGCAAAGAGTTCGCGCACCGCGCTGCCTTCGAAGAGCGGGGCGGACGCACCAAGCCGGGCAGCATCTTCGGCAGCGGCGGCCTCGGCACGCTGCCAGGCGGCGCACTGTTCCGCTGGTGCGGCACCGACCCGCGCAGACAAGGCCTCGACCACGGCCAGGGCGTCACCCTGCACCACCGTATCGCTGCGCCACAGCGGGTCGGGCCAGCGGCCAGGCGCAGCAACCAGGACGTGATGCGCCCCCGTCTGCCGCGCCAGCCAGCGTTCGAGCACGCGCGAGACCGGGAATGCCCCGCAACGCAGCACCCAGGCCGGTGCCGGCAGACTGTCCTGCCGCAGGAAACGCGCCTGATGCGCGAGGATACGGCGGCGGTCATGCGGGCCAAAACGGAGATTCGACAGCGGTTCGGCGAGGATCGGCGCATCGAGTTTCTCTGCCAGCAAGGACAACGCCTCGGCAAAGCCGGGCGGAGCGTCGCCCGCGCCGCAGACGATCATCCCCGGACCACTGCCCAGCCGCGCTGCCAGAGCCGCAAGCGTGGCGCCGTCCGGCTGGCCGGGCGAAGGACTGGAGAGTTCGACCGGCACCGGCAGGGGGGGCGGCGCGGGAATCGTCTCCGGCACCAGGGGTTCGGCGAAGGGCAGGTTGGCATGCACCGGACCGGGCAGCGGCCCGCGACAATCGGCCAGCAGGCGTGCCGCCAGCGCACGCAGATAATCCGCTTTGGGTTCGCCCAGCGGTTGCGACAAGCTATGACAGGCCCGCACTTGACTGCCATAAAGCTTGGTCTGGTCCACGGTCTGGTTGGCGCCCCAGCCGCAGGCACCGGCCGGCCGGTCGGCGGTCAGCACCAGCAGGGGCACGCCGGCGAGATTCGCCTCCATCACCGCCGGCAGCAGGTTGGCGGCGGCCGTGCCCGAGGTGCTCAGGACGGCGGCGGGGTAGCCCGTCGCGCGGCTGATGCCCAGCGCGAAGAAACCGGCCGCGCGTTCGTCGCTGATCACATGGCAGGACAGTTCGGGCCGGCGCAGGCAGGCCAGCGCCAGCGGCGCGGAACGCGCACCGGGCGCCAGCACAACGTGCTGTAACCCGGCGGCCGCCAGATGGGCGACTAAGGCGTCGGCCCAGGCCAGGTTGGCAGCGCCGATGTTCATGCCGCGTTGCACACCCGGCATTCTTCCGGGCAGGCCACCAGTGCACTGAGCATGGCGGAGAACTTGGCTTCGGTCTCGGCGAGCTCCTGCTCGGGGTCGGAACCCTCGACGAAGCCGGCGCCGGCGTAGAGCGTCGCCTCGTGGCCGTCGAGCAGGCCGCAGCGCAAGGCGACGACGATGTCGCAAGCGCCAGCCGCGTCGATCCAGCCGATGCCGCCGGTATACCAGACGTCGCGCCGGTCACCATGCTGGGCCAGCCAGTCGATGGCTGCGGCGGTGGGCGTGCCGCCGACCGCCGGCGTCGGGTGCAGGCGCGTGACGATGTCGAAGACGGAAACGTCGGGCGGACGGCTGGCGGTGACGCGCCGGCGCAGGTGCGTCAGCGCGTTGATGCGGAAAACCTCCGGCGCCTCAGGCACCACGATGTCGTGGCACAGGGTGGCCAGGGCTGCGCTGATCGCCCGCGTGACGAAATCGTGCTCGCGGCGGTTCTTGTCGTCGCCCAGCAGCATCGCCGCTTCCTGCCAGGCCGTCCCGGCCAGCGAATCGACGGTGACCCGACTGCCGCTAAGCGCGAGCAGGGTTTCCGGCGAAGAGCCGAGGAAGACCTTGCCGTTGCCGGCGACACCGAAGGTGGCGCAGGCACGGTGCCGCACCGCCAGGGCATCGAGCACGGCACAAGCCATGGCGGGGACGGCAGCCTTGAGACGCAGCGCGCGCGTCAGCACCAGCTTGTCGACCTGGCCGGCGCCAATGGCGCGCAGGGCGGCACGGCCGCGCGCCCGGAAGGCCTCGTCTTCGAGCGGATTGCGCAGCGCCTGGTAGCAGCTGGCCGTCCGGCTGCGCCGCTTCGCCCGCAGTGCCTGCCACAGGCCGCGCCAGCGGGCCGGCGCGGCTTCGATCTGGTTGGCCTCGCAGGACAGGGTAACCCAGCAGATACCGTCACACTCGCGCAGTAGCAGTTCGGGCACCCACAGGCTGGCATTGGGCAGCGGACCGTCGCCCTGCGGCGCATAGGCAAAGCCGGTGAAGGCCAGCGGTGCGGGAGGAACTTGCCCGCCCTCGGCCACATGGCGCCAATCGGCGAGCAGGCTGCGCTGCATGGCGTGCAGGGCAGCGAAGCGGCTCGTGCCCTCGCTGGTCACGGCCAGTGCGCGGCCGCTGCCGACCATGCGCAGGCCGCGGTCCGGCCGCTGCCAGTAGCACCAGTCGCCGTCGTTCGACAAGGCCAGATCCGGCCAGCGGCGCAAGGGCAGCGTCAGGCTCAGCAGGCGACAGCGGCGCGCACTCTCGGCCGGGCTGGCGAGGCCGGCAAGGCGGGTGGCGATGTCCTGCCAGTCAATCATGGCAGGGGGCTCCACAGCGCCGGCAGCGCCCGGCGATCGAGCTTGCCGCTGGTGGTGCGCGGCAGGCGCACAACCCGCAAAAAGCGGCGCGGACGGCGGCTGCTCGGCAGATGTTCGCGGCACCAGTCGGCGACCGCTTCCTCGACCGGTTCGCCCTCGTAGGCGCAGACGATCACGTCGCCCCACACCGGGTCGGCAATGCCGGTCACCCCCGCCTCGCGCAGGCCCGGGCAGGCGGCCAGCCGCGATTCGACTTCGAGCGGATGCACGTTCACTCCGGCCGAAATCAGCATCTCGTCGGCGCGGCCGAGGATGCGGACGCGGCCGTCCGCTTCGATGCGGCCGAGATCCTGGGTGGCGATCCACTCATGGGACTGCCCTGTAGCGCCAAGGTAGCCGCGCATGCGCGCGGGGGTGGCGATCTTCACGGTGCCGTCCTCCGCCAGCGTGCAGCGCACGCCGGGCAGCGGCCGGCCGACATCGCCTTCCTGCCAATCAGCGCCGGGGCGCAGGTTCACCGTCGCCTGGGCGCAGGTTTCCGTCATGCCGTAGGTCGGGCAGACTGGCCAGCCGGCCGCGACGGCACGCGCGTAGAGCGCTTGCGTCAGTGCCGCGCCACCGACCAGCACGCAGCGCAAAGTCGGCGTCGGCGGGACGGCGGCATCGAGCAGCCGCGCCAGCATCGGCGGCACCAGCGAGAGATGGGTGATGCGCCGTCGCGCCAGGTCGCGCCCGACGGCAGCAGTATCGAAGCCCTCATGCACCACGGCGGTCGCACCGGCCCGCAGGCAGCGATAGAGGATCATCGCCCCACCGATGTGGTGCAGCGGCAGGCAGACCAGCCAGGCATCACCGGCCTTGAAGTCGAGCACCCGCAGGCTCATGCGGCTGGCCGCGGCCACCGCACGCCAGGGCAGGCACACGCCCTTGGGAACGCCGCTGCTGCCGCTGGTGGCGATGATCAAGGCAAGCGCGGGTCTGGCCGCCGCTGCGGCAAGATCGAGCAAGGCCTGGCGCTGGGCGGGGTCGAAACCCGGCGGGACGGGCAAGGCGGTTGCGCCGTTCAGGGCGGCGGCCACCAGCCCCCTCGCCAGCTGGCTGGTGTCGCCTTCCAGAACCTGCAGGCTGCGGCGCTGACCATGGCCGGCCATGACGGCGAGTTCGCCGCAGGACCACTGGGTCGCGTCGGGCAGGATGAGAGCTGCGGTACGCGGATCGGCGCGGCGCAGCCAAGCGTGAATCGGCAACATGGGCGGATTCTACGGGCGGATTCCCAGGCCGGGTGAGTTGCCCAACTGGAGGCGGCCGGCGACGATGGGCGAAGGAACCGCCACATCCTCGGCCAGCCAGGTGCTGGTGCCGAGGCCGTGGGCAAGACCGGGACACAGCGCGGCGGCCAGATGCGCGGCGGCCGTCACGCCAATGGCAGAATCGACCACCGAAGTCAGCACCAGTTCGATGCCGGCTTCGGCTGCCTGCCGGGCGATGGCCTGCGTCGCCGCCAGCCCGCCAAGGCGCGCTGGCTTGACAACGAAACGGCGCACGGCACGGGCGGCAATCAGCTCCGCCACGCCGAGTTGCAATAGCGATTCGTCGATGGCGATGGCGAAGGGCAGCGACGCCTGCAGGCAGGCTAGTGATGCGATATCCGGTGTCGCCAGCGGTTCTTCGACGCCGTCGATGGGCAGGTTGGCGATGCCGGTCAGAAAACGCGTCGCCGTCTCCTCAGGCCAGGCGCGATTGGCATCGAGCCGCAGCCGCAGCCGGCCTTGCGTTGCCTCGGCGAGGGCGTGCAGCCGGGCCAACTCCTCATCGGCCGGCGCCACCCCGACCTTGACCTTGCCGATGGTGAAGCCCTGCTCAACAGACGCCAAGGCGCGGTCGACACAGGCATCGTCGAGCGGGCCGAGGGCGGCGTTGATGACCACGCTAGCCACCTGGCCACCGAGATAACGATAGAGCGGCAGGCCGGCGCGCTGCGCGGCGCAATCGGCCGCGGCGGTTTCGATGGCCCAGCGGACCTCGGGGGGCAGCGTGGAAAAGTCGGCGCTGGCGGGACGGCGGCAATAATCGGCCAGTACGGCGAGGATCGGTGCAGGATCACCGCCGCTCGGTAGCGGTGCACAGTCGCCCCAGCCGGTATAACCCTCGGCGTCGGTCAGCTCCAGTAGTGCGCCGCGCCGTTCGCGCAGGGTGCTGCGGGCAGCCACCCAGGGCCGCTTGAGCGGCAGGCAGTAGGGGTGAAGCTGCGCCCGGATCAAGGCCGTCGGCGATATTTAGAAAAGTTCGGCAGACGCTTTTCGAGCCAGGCGTTGCGACCTTCCTGCCCCTCGGCCGTCATGTAGAACAGGCCGGTGGCCTGCCCGGCGAGTTCCTGGATGCCAGCCAGCCCGTCGGTATCGGCATTGAAGCCGGCCTTGAGCATGCGCATGGCGGTCGGGGAATGCTGGAGCATTTCGCGGCACCAGGTCACCGTTTCCTCTTCCAGTTTTTCCAGCGGCACGACGGCATTGACGAGACCCCAGTCGAGCGCGGTCTGCGCGTCATACTGGCGGCACAGCAGCCAGATTTCCTTGGCGCGCTTCATGCCGATGGTGCGCGCCATCAGGCCGGCGCCGAGGCCGGCGTCGAAGCTGCCGACGCGCGGGCCGGTCTGGCCGAAGCGCGCATTCTCGGCGGCGATGGTGAGGTCGCAGACGAGGTGCAGCACATGGCCGCCGCCGATCGCATAGCCCGCCACCATCGCCACCACCGGCTTGGGCAGGCGACGGATCTGCATCTGCAGGTCGAGCACGTTGAGGTGGGGCGTATCGGTGGCATCGTCGTGATAGCCGCCGTCGTCGCCGCGCACTTTCTGGTCGCCACCCGAGCAGAACGCATCCGGGCCGACGCCGGTGAAGATGATGACGCCGACCGCCGGGTCACGGTGGGCGCGATGGAAGGCGTCGATCAGTTCGTTGATGGTCTCGGGACGAAAGGCATTGCGCTGTTCCGGCCGGTTGATGGCAATCTTGGCGATGCCACCATGGTGATCGTGGGAAAGCTCGTAAAGGATGTCGGTGTAGGGCGTGGCGGCCGGTGGCGCGGGAGTCCAGACAATGCTCATGGTTTCAGGCGGATAAAGGAAAAATCGGGCCGCGCATGATACCAGCCGCCACCCCCGTGCCGTCCTGCCAGCGCCGACTTTTTCAGTGGGCGGCGAAGCGCCCCCGCAGATAGTCGATGATCGCGGTGGACTCGTACAGCCACTCGATCTTGCCGGCACCGTCCTCAATGCGCAAGCAGGGCACCATGGCCCGGCCACCGCCGGCGACCAGCGCCGTGCGGTGCGGGCCCTCTTCCTGGGCGTCGCGGCGCTCGATGTTGAGCGACAGGCGGCGCATTTCCTGCCGCACCTTGATGCAGAACGGGCAGGTCTGGAACTCGTAAAGCGCCAGCGGGCGACAGGCCAGGTCGACCTCGGCTTGCGCGGCGGCCGGGCGCTGCACACCTTGCGGTCGGCTGAGGCGCTCCCACAACAGCATGATCGGGCCGAGGATGACGCGCAGCGTTTTGAAGAAGAGTCGGATGAGGGTTTTCATGGTGGACGGGAACATAGCACGCCGTCGCCTGGCCGAAACACTCAGCGTAGCGGCCGCCCGTACCGATGGCGCCATGCGGCGCCTGCTGGCCCTCGCCGAAAGCGCCGGCCACGCGCTGTGGGCCGACGCCTATGTGTTCGAGGAAGCGCGCCGCAACCTGGCTGCCAAATCCCCCGATGGACTGGTAGTGCTGGATGCCATCGCGAGGCGGATCAGCATCGGCGGGGTGCCCGCCAGTAGCGCCCTGCTACCCGAGGCGCTCACCCTGCCTGAAAAAGATCGGCCGGTGCTCGCCGCCGCCATCCATCACTGTTGCGATGTATTGGTCACCGGTGACCGGACGCATTTCGGCGCGTTCTATGGAAAAACCTTGCAGGGCGTAAACATCATGTCGCCCGCACTGCTGGCGGAAACG